>Ga0209541_10000150_pt1 | contig 124247 bp, 134 predicted proteins | sample RifCSPlowO2_01_FD_184027 | JGI IMG/M metagenome (GOLD analysis project Ga0209541, IMG submission 184027) | Groundwater microbial communities from Rifle, Colorado - Rifle CSP2_plank lowO2_0.1 (SPAdes) (version 2) | ecosystem: Environmental > Aquatic > Deep subsurface > Groundwater | place... | reverse complement strand
AAGCGCCCGACGCGCCTCGCTTCGCTCCAGGATTTTGAACGGCTTGATGCCGTTATGAATAAGGCGTGTTTTCTTTTTTATGAAAAGCATACGCTTTGCCGTTCGGAAGTCGGCGGAGCAAATGGTGATGACGACATCCGAAAGCAAAGCCGTGAGCCACGACAAAAGAAAAATTGCTGTGCGCACAAAAAACTGTCGCGGTTCGTTGAACGGCCACCCATGCACAGTAAAGATTATTTTTATTTGTAGATGTGCGAGGCGCGCGGCAACCGCGCCGAGCGCGGCTGCTTTTGAGCTATTAAGATGTAGAATATCAGGCCGCTCTTTTTTGAGGAGTTGGAATATCTCACGGAATGTCGCGATGTCGGCGAAGCCGACATCGCGACCGAGAGATGGAACGCGTTCGCACCGCACGCCCTCCATGGCAAGCTTTTCCGGAAGCGCGTTTCCCTCGCCACAGACAACTACTGCCTCAAACTTTTCTTTCGGTAACGCGGTCGCCAAATCAAAAACATACCGTTGCGCCCCTCCACAATTCCCTTTCGTTACGAGGAACAAAATCCTCTTTTTTATTGTTGTATCCATTGAGGTTTTTCATTATACTACCTCTCGTGGTGAGCGTAGTCGAACCATTGTCTTATGAATATTTTTAATAGGCGGGAACATATCGCACTACTCATCGGAGATATTCTCGTATTTGCTGCGAGCTTGTGGCTCACGCTCTTTTTCCGTTACGCCGCGTTTCCCGCGCGCGCGCTTTTCGCAGAGCATCTCTTTCCATTCCTTTTTTTGTTCGTGCTGTGGATTGCGGTATTTTTCATCGCAGGTTTATACGAAAAACAAACCGTAATTCTCCGCCACCGCCTGCCGCACCTCCTCTTCAACACGCTCCTAGTGAACAGCGCGCTCGCCGTCATCTTTTTCTACTTCCTGCCCGTGTTCCAGATTACCCCGAAAGGAAGCTTGTTTTTGTATCTCGCGTTTTCGTTCCTACTTATGCTCTTGTGGCGCATTTACGGTGGCGCGGTGCTTTCGCCTTGGAAGCGCGAAAAGGCGATTGCAATCGGCGAAGGTGAAGAACTGAAAGAGCTCATTACTGAAGTAAACAACAACTGGCACTACAATATTTCGTTCGTGTCGTCGGTAGACGCAAAAGCACTCGCCACAATGGACTTCAAGGAAGAAATCGTGAAGCGCGTGTATACAGAGGGGATTTACTTGATTGTAGTGGATTTACGAAGTGATTTGGTTGAGCCGATGCTCCCGCATTTGTACAACCTAATTTTTTCCGGTGTGCGGTTTATCGGGATGCACAAGATTTACGAAGAGATTTTCAACCGCATTCCATTGTCGCTCGTGCGTTACAACTGGTTTCTGGAAAATGTTTCTACTTCGCCGCGGCTCACCTACGATGCACTGAAGCGCGTAATGGACATTGCGATTGCTTGCGCCCTCGGCGCTGTTTCGCTCATTTTGTATCCGTTTGTATGCATCGCTATGTTTTTTGACGACCGAGGAAAGATGTTTGTTGTACAGGAGCGAATAGGGAAGGGAGGTAGAATTATCAAGACCTTGAAGTTTCGCAGTATGCGTGTCGCGTCAGGCGGTGGCCCCGCTGAAATTACGCGCGTCGGGAAGATTTTGCGCGCGACGCGCATAGACGAGCTTCCGCAGTTATGGAATGTCCTACGCGGTGACCTTTCACTTATCGGTCCTCGTCCAGAACTGCCAGAACTCGTGCGCGTATATGAAAAAGAGATTCCGTACTACAACATCCGCCACCTCATAAAGCCCGGACTTTCCGGCTGGGCGCAACTGTACCACGAGAACCATCCGCACTACCGCGCGAATGTTTCGGAGACGAAAGTAAAGCTCTCGTACGATTTGTTTTACATCAAAAACCGCTCTTTCTTTTTGGATGTCAAAATCGCGCTGAAGACGATTAAGGTACTGCTTTCGCGTAGCGGGGTGTGAGACGCTCGGAATGTTGCTTTTGCAGAACCGGAAAATTTCCCCTGCGAGGAAATTTTCCTTATCCGCTCGCCTCGCTCGTCCCGCCCTGTTTTTCCCGCACCCGATGTTGATAGGCGGCAAACATCGGGTGCGTATTTCGGAAAAACAGGGCGGGACGCCATGCCCGCTCGGCTCCTCGCCGTTCCGCAAAAGCATATTCCATCGCCCTCGTCTTTTCTCTACGACACCAGATGTCGATAGACAGCAAACATCTGATGTTTATATCTTGGTATTTGCAAGTTTTACCTAAAACATTCGTAGTTGTAGGCAATACAATCTGCAACTAAACATACTTTATGTATACGATTATCTTTGGTTGGGGTAAAAAACAAAAAAGTTGGAAAACACCCGACGGCAAGAATCTGGTGGTTACATGGAATTACTTTAACTTTTTTTGGTGTCCGATTGGTTTTAATGTCAAGTGGCATTTGATTGAAGATGAAAAGATAGATGTTCATGTTATTGTTGAAGACCGTGTAGTATCTTTTGAGAAAGTGAAAGAAATTTTTCCAGAACAGACACCTGATCTAAATGTTTGGGAAAGATACGGGTTGATAATTATCATAATTGTCATAGCTATTATAAATATATGGTTTTAATAAATTTAAAACTTGTCGCGCTGGATTGGAAGAAAATCGTACCCGTCTCTTTCTTGGGTACTCTGGCGTTTTTTATGAGCGACACGCTAAGCAACGATGAGAAAAGTATTGTAAGTTTTTTTGGGATTCTCTTTGGGTTTTTTATTGCGTTAAGCGTAATTTGGACAGGAATTATGGAGCTTAAAAAATTGTGGGGACTGAAATAATGTGCCATTGCAAAGGAAATCAATGAGTGAAATAAAAAAACCGCCGTTCTCCGTTCTCGGATACTAAGCGGTGTTATGTGTTGCGCAGTATTTTGCTATCGTTCCACTATGGGACGCCATGGTTGTGTGCCAAGTGGAATGTTAACTTCCCCTGCCCGTTTTTGCCATTCCGATAGGTCATTGAGAGGAATTGGCTCGGGGTGTACATATCTCCCATGCCCATCAATGATGAATGCACGCGTCTCGCTAATCGGCTCGGCACGAGATGGATGGTGAATACTGATAACGAAGTATTCGCCGTCCTTCCACAGAATAGCATTTTGGTCGCGCTGATTTGCGATGATGTTGAACTTTCCAGGTACAACTTTTTCGGTGTGATACCCCAACACAGGATGATTGATCATTCTCACCTTTCTTTTTACAGGTTTATGTTTCACTGAATCTTCTCAACTTAGTATTGCACAAGCTGAATGCCGTGGTCAATCTCAAACCGTTCAAGTTTTGCAAAAAACTCGTAATCTGTCTGGTCTGCAACAGGATAGTACAATCGGGTTATGTCGGAAAGATACACCCCACCAATAATTTGCGCTTCAATGTAATGTATTCCATCACGAGTGGCGACTGGTTCCGCCCCCTCAAGCACATACTCAAACCAGAATCGGCCATTGAGCTTTGTAGCGAGCACACCATCAATATCGTCCCACACATACACCTGCTCTCGTTCTACGAGTAGAGAATCAAACGGTGTGAATGTTGTATTTACCCTAAATTTCTTTTTCAGGACAAATCGGTAATTGCCGTAGTGTATAAGAGGACTCAATGAGGTCGGTGTTTGAAGGTAATCAACAGCCCCATAGTTCGGTCGTTCCGAATCGTGCATATGGCTGAAGATGACCTGTAGGTCTTGCGTCGCTCCATAGAGCTTAAACTCAACCAGCAATCTGGTTCTGAAAGCTTGGTCGTGGATGCCACTTGGAAATTTCCAATCTCAATGAGGTTAAACACCCGACCGATAGTTAACAAACTATCAATAATTGACTTGTCGCGGTACTGCTCGCGTAAGTCGATGTTGATTATGATGTCCGACTGTTCAAGTTGTTGTTTCGCCAAACGAAGCTTGCGCTTCTGGTTCTTGCGAAGCTTGGCGTGTTGTATGACGCGCTGCGCGCGATGCCTACTTTCCCTTCTTACTTTTTCAAGGAGCTGTTTTTGGTTTTCTGTTAGCGCACTCATTTGTTTCTTAGGTTTGTTTTTCTTACAACAAGGTACCAAGAAATGGCAAGAAAGTCAATCGTTCGCACATCTAGGCATCCAATGTCTAAATTGCAGATATCGGGTGTTTGTAAAGTTTCATTCTCCCAACTACTTGCTATAGCGTTTAACTGGAATAGGTCAGTTTTCTTGCTTCTTTTTGTCGGTTTAGATAGTATGCGGGCATTATGTGGAAGTATCGGGTAACGGCTCTCGTAATTTTTGTTGTCGCCGCGCTGGTCGGTTTTTTTGTGTATAAGAGCGAGGCGAGCGCGGGGAGATTTGCGTTTCGTCTCGGGCTTGACCTTCGGAGCGGCTCGCATCTTGTGTACCGCGCGGACACGAAGTTAATTCCCGCGGGAGATGTGGCGGGCGCGATGAACGCTCTCCGCGATGTAGTTGAAAAGCGCGTGAACTTGTTTGGCGTATCCGAGCCGATTGTACAAGTAGAACGCGGCGGCGCGTTCGGCGGTGGTGAGAATCGCCTCATTGTTGAACTCCCCGGTATTACGGATGTGAAAGAAGCAGTCGCGCAAATCGGCAAAACACCGCTTTTGGAATTTAAACTAATGAAAGATACGACCGGCATCTCACAAGAGGAATTAGAAAAGAAGACCGCAGAAGAATTGTTTGTTGGCACTGGGCTCACTGGTCGGCTTGTTAGCCGCGCGACGGTTTCGTTCAACGACACAACAAGTGAACCTGTTGTATTGCTCGCGTGGACGAGCGAGGGCGAGAAATTATTTGCGAAAATTACGCGCGAGAATGTGGGCAAGACCGTCGGGATTTTCCTAGATGGCGCGCCGATTTCGCTTCCTGTAATTCGCGAAGAAATTGCGAGCGGTTCTACAGAAATTTCTGGCGACTTTACAGTGGAGGAAGCGCGCACACTCGTGCGCGACTTAAACTACGGCGCGCTTCCGGTGCCGATTGCACTTGCGTCGGTGCAGACCATCGGTGCGTCGCTCGGTGCGGAAGCGGTTGGCGCGGGCGTGCGCGCCGGGCTGTGGGCGTTTGCAGTCATCGCCGCTTTTTTAATTTTTTGGTATCGCTTGCCTGGACTTCTCGCCGTAATAGCACTCGGCGCATATATTGCGCTCAACCTCGCGATTTTCAAACTTATTCCGGTAACGCTCACGGCGGCGGGCATTGCGGGGTTCGTGCTATCTATGGGTATGGCTGTTGATGCAAATATTTTGATTTTTGCGCGACTTAAGGAAGAATTGCGGAAAGGAAAAATGGTTACCGATGCGCTCAAAGAAGGTTTTGCGCGCGCGTGGCCGTCTATCCGCGACTCCAACACTTCCAGTATAATTACTGCCGTCATTTTGTACTATTTCGCGGCAACGCCAGTTGTGCGCGGGTTCGCGCTCGTGTTTTGTATTGGCGTTATCGTGAGTATGTTTACGGCAATCACCGCTTCACGGATGTTTCTTTACGCGCTCGGGACGCGAAGTACAGGTAGTGCCGCAAGGTTTTTGTTCGGTAGTGGTCTTAGTTCGTAATTTAGTATCTTGTTCGTAGTTCGTATTATATGTACATCATTACCCACCGCACCATTTTCTATACCATTTCCGGCATTCTGATTGCCGCGTCTGTCTCCGCGCTCGCACTGTGGGACCTAAACCTCGGCATTGATTTTAAGGGCGGGGCTTTGCTTGAAGTAAGTTATGTGGATACCATTCCAGAAAAAGCGGATATTGAAAAAATACTTACGCCGATTGACGCATACGCCTCGGTGCGTCCGGTTGGAGAGGTGGGTTACCTTATTCGCTTGCGCGAAATTACTGAAGACGAGCATATCGCTCTTCTTACCTCGCTTTCATTTGGCGGCGCGCACGCTGCAACCGAAGTTCGTTTTGATTCCATCGGACCTCTACTCGGAAAGGAAGCCGCACTCAAGTCGCTTCTTGCGATTGCTCTTGTGATTATCTGCATCGTACTATTTATAACTTATGCGTTTAGGAAAGTATCGGAACCGGTGTCGTCGTGGAAGTACGGCATCATTACGATTGTTGCACTCCTACACGATGTGCTTATTCCTGTCGGTGTATTCGCGTATCTTGGGCATTTCGCGGGAGTGGAAATAGATACGCTGTTTGTGACTGCGCTCCTAGTCGTACTCGGATTTTCCGTACACGACACGATTGTTGTATTTGACCGCGTGCGCGAGAATTTGCGGCTGAACCACACAGAGCATCTCCAAAAGCCGTTTGAACAAGTGGTTGGGGAGGGCATATCGGCAACGCTCGGTCGCTCTATCAACACTTCGCTTACGACCATCATCGCGCTCATTGTTTTGTATTTTATCGGCCCCGTTTCTACGCAGTATTTCTCTCTCGCGCTCATTATCGGCATCATCGCAGGTACTTACTCCTCTATTTGCATCGCGTCGCCACTTCTTGTAACGGTTGAGAAGCGGCAGACGCGATAGTATTTTTAGTTGACACGGTTCGGGGTTTGTTTATACTGTCAGATACGCCCTGTGGAGGGGCGCGTTCGTTGAGAATTGAAGAAGTAGTATTGAGTCCCGTTAGAAGTCCGAAACAATCGTTTCGGCAGAAAACAAAGTTTTCTTACTTCTAACGGGATTGAGGATAGTGCAAGTTCATCCCGTTAGAAATCCGATTTGCAAAAAGCAAATCGGCAGGAACCAAAGGTTCCTTATTTCTAACGGGATTCAGTAAATTCCTAGTGATTAAAGTATTTTGATTCCAAAGAGCGAAATTAAATTCTAATCTTCCTTTTTGTTCCGTTCAGAATTTGTTTTACAAATTTTTTGTGGACAGATTTTAATTTAGAGTTTGATCCTAGCTCAGGATGAACGCTGGCGGCGTGGATAAGGCATGCAAGTCAAACGGGTATTGTAGCAATACAATATCAGTGGCAGACGAGGCAGTAATAAATAGGTATGTCCCGGAGAGTCAGGCATAGCTCGCCGAAAGGCGTGGTAATTCCTGATAGTTCCCGCAAGGGTAAAGTCGCAAGACGCTCTTTGAACAGCCTGTTCAGTATCAGCTAGTTGGTAGGGTAATGGCCTACCAAGGCAATGACGCTTAGGGGACCTGAGAGGGTGACCCCCGCCGATGGGACTGCGAAACGGCCCATACATCTACGGATGGCAGCAGCCGAGAATATTCGACAATGCGCGAAAGCGTGATCGAGCGACGCCGCGTGGAGGACGAAGCCCTTCGGGGTGTAAACTTCTTTTGCGGACTGCAAAGTTTATTGATGAGTTCGAGAATAAGGGGCTACTAACTCTGTGCCAGCAGTAGCGGTAATACAGAGGCCCCGAGCGTTATCCGGAATCACTGGGCGTAAAGGGTGCGTAGGCGGTCCTGTTAGTCCTGCATTAAATCCTTTGGCTTAACCAAAGACCTGTGCAGGAAACGGCGGGACTAGAGGATGCAAGAGGCAAGCGGAACTCACGGTGTAGGGGTGAAATCCGTTGATATCGTGGGGAACGCCAAAAGCGAAGGCAGCTTGCTGGTGCATTCCTGACGCTGAAGCACGAAAGCGTGGGTAGCGAATGGGATTAGATAATCCCTGCCCGCTAATAAAATATTGGCAAAAGGTGTCTCTCCCGAAGGCGACTTTGGGATGTAAATCTAGCTGTATCGGGGAAACTCTCTGACACTATGCGCTTACTGGCGCGTTAGAGACAACCCCGAGGGAAGTTTTGTGAATTTCATTGAGGAAACAATAACAACAAACAAAAAGGAAAATTGTATGCGTTTTCTCGCGATAGGACTAGTTCTTTATGCATGTCTGCTCGGCGTAATAAAACCAGAAAGTGACTCGGCAAAAAACATCGCGCTCGCCGTTTTGCTCTGTCTTTTCTGGATTCTGGGCGCAATCGGTCTGTGCTTTGACGCAGCACAGGCAGAAAAAGAAAAAAGCACGACTCGATGAAAGTCTTGAGGACTAACATCGAGTCCTCAATGAAATTCACAAAACCCCGTAGAGACTATGAAATTGAGCAAGATAGTTGGCGCATTTTCTGTCGTAATGCAAAAAATATATGCAAAACGCGGATTCAAAATATGTGCCTTTGTCGGATCAAGCGCGAGATATCATTCTAGGAGCAATTCTAGGAGATGGCTCGCTCAAGATTCAAAAAGAGTACGCCAATGCGAACTTACAAATTCGTCATTCGGAAACTCAAAAAGATTATCTCTTATGGAAAGCGAATGCGCTTAAAGAGATAGCAGGAGATAGTAGTGTGAGCGTGCAAAAGCCAGATGGATACAGTATTCACTCGAAGTGGAGGTTTGTAAGCAAAAGAACTTCCGCGTTGACTGAATTGCATCATCTGACTTATACGCACAATGCCTTGCGCATTAAGCGCAAATGGTTAAATCAAATGACCCCGTTGTCTCTCGCCATATGGTGGTGCGACGACGGTTCACTTATTGGCTATGGTGGCAGAAAAGGTGTGTTTTGTACCGATGGCTTCGACGAAGCATCAGTCAAAATACTCGCTCGCTATCTTGAAGTGGTTTGGAACATACGGGCGATTGTCGCCCCTGTCGGGCGAAAGCGCGACGGAAAACAAGATCAGTATTGGCGGTTATGGATTCGTTCACAGGAGGAATTAAAAAAATTTCTGAGAATTATCCTACCCTACATACCGGTAGCGAGTATGCTTAAAAAAACCATTTTACTCTATAAAGACCCTCAATTTCAACAACGCTGGATATCTGAAGTAGTACAGTATGGCAAGTTTCCTCTTGCTGTCGTAACGGCAGAGTATGAGAAGAAATGCGCTAAATGGAACTGTTACAGATAAAGATATAGTCCGGACTCTATGGTGACATAGAGAATGAGGCAGAAATGTCCTCATCGATTTTATAAAAATATAAAATTAGTAACAAAATCAACCCCAGTAGTCCACGCCCTAAACGATGTTCATTTGCTATGGGGAGTATCGACCCTCTCCGTGGCGTAGCTAACGCGTTAAATGAACCGCCTGGGTAGTACGGCCGCAAGGCTAAAACTCAAAGGAATAGACGGGGACTTGCACAAGCGGTGGATTGTGTGGTTTAATTCGATGGTAAGCGAAGAACCTTACCAGGGTTAGAAATCTAGGTGAAGGATAGTAGAAATAATATCCGTCTCACAAGGACTCCTAGACAGGTGCTGCATGGCTGTCGTCAGTTCGTGATTTGAATTGTTCCCTTAAGTGGGGTAACGAACGCAACCCCTGTTGCCTGTTATATTTGTCAGGCGAGACCGCCCCGTACTTTGTTTTTAACGGAATTGAAAATAAAGTACGGGGAGGAAGGCGGGGATGACGCCAAGTCCGCATGGCCCTCTGATACCCTGGGCTACACACGCAATACAATGGCTATTACAACGCGTCGCGACGGGGCAACCCTGAGCCAATCGTTATAAAAATAGCCCCAGTTCAGATTGAGGTCTGCAACTCGACCTCATGAAGTTGGAATCGCTAGTAATCGCGGGTCAGCAAACCGCGGTGAATACGTTCTCAAGTCTTGTACTCACCGCCCGTCAGGTTAGGGGAGCCGGGAATGCCCGAAATGCCGCCTAGAGCGGTCCTAAGGCAAGCTCGGTGACAAAAACCAAGTCGTAACAAGGCACGGGTAGCGGAAGCTGCTCGTGGAATCATTCAAGGTGAAAATCGTTTTTCATATTTGATTTTTCATGTATGAAGGACTGACAGGTCGATCTTCCGCCTTAGGCGGATGGGTTTTTCCGAAACCTTAAACGGAATGGAAGCCGGGGAAGACCGGCAAAAAAACCCAAAAGCACTTCCGCTTCGCGGAATGCTTTGGTAAGAACGGAACAAAAAGGAGGATGAACAAAAAAGCACTCGCAAAACGAGTGCTTTTTTGTTTTTATATTTTCTGATATAGTCAATACGCGCGCGCATAGCTCAGTTGGTAGAGCACATCACTGATACTGATGGGGTCCTAGGTTCGAATCCTAGTGCGCGCATTTGGTTGAATGGGCGAGTGGTGGAACTGGCAGACACGCAGCGTTCAGGGCGCTGTGGCCGCAAGGTCGTGAGGGTTCAAGTCCCTCCTCGCCCATTGACAAATAAACCTATATCTGCTATACTACTAGGTAGATAGGGTTGGTCCATTTCTTGGATTCCAATAAGGAAAGCACAACGCTTTAACCCTGTTTTTTGAAAGGAAAGTTGTGAAGACATATACAATTCGGTTCGTCCAACAGAAACCCGGCGGCACCAAGCGGGTGCCCGTTGTCACTAACGGCATTCAGGTTGGCTACGGCCACATCCTGGACTACATGGTTGTGTCGCTCGGATCGCCGGCTGGCAAATTGTGGGAGGTCCCACTGATGGTTGGGAATCCGCCGCTGGTGACGCCCAATGGACGCGGTGAAGCCGTGAAGGATTGCCACCCCGTTCCTAATCGGTGCAGGCAGGGTAGTTTCCTGCTTGCAAAATCGGAACACGAGAGCCAGCGCGTGCTGGTTCGGGTGATAACCGAAGCGGGAGAGCAGTCAGGACCTTCTGGTGCTGTGATGCTCCAAAAGGGAAATGCGGTACGAGTCGGGTATGGAGATACCATCAACAAGACGAATGCCAAATCGGTAGACACCTTGTTGGATGTCTATCTTGGCGCGGCGTTTGTCGTCACTGCTGGCGGCACTGGTAGCGCGCTTCACCAGAGGTATCTGGTGGAGTACAACGGAGAAATCAAAATTTCCCCGTTGGCCGAATCGCCGGCTGTGGTGGCGGTCAATCCGAGACCCGTTACGGTTGCACCGACTCCGGCTCCTGCGGTTGCCAAAGCCGAATCCGTCGACAACCGCGGTAATGGCGATTCCGAGGACGAGTTGGCTCGCGAGCTGGAAGAACTCGCGCGTTCCGCGAGCGGTCGCCGCGCCGGCACCAAGACCATGCGGCCAGGACAGTTGGTTGCAGCATAATCTGTTTGCAACCGCGACCCCCTCACTTGTCAGACAAGTGAGGGGGTTTTCTATTTTCCCGCTTTTTTGCTACTGTGATTTCTTATGGACTGGAAGCAATCTTTTAGAGGCAAAAAGGTAACGCTTATGGGTTTAGGACTTTTAGGGCGCGGCGTTGGCGACGCGATTTTTCTTGCTGAATGCGGAGCTGAACTTACGATAACTGATTTGCGCGGAGCAAAAGTGCTTGCGCTGTCTTTGGCGAGAATTAAAAAGTCTTCCGCCAAAGGCGGATCCGCCTCAGGCGGAAAGAATATCCGTTACACACTCGGCAGGCACAAGATGGATGATTTTAGAAACAGAGATTTTATTCTGAAAGCGGCGGGAGTACCGCTTGATTCTCCGTATATTGCGGAAGCAAGAAGAAACAAAATCCCGATTGAGATGGATGCTTCTTTGTTTGCAAAACTCGCGCCTAATGGCGTAACTATTGTTGGAGTTACCGGTACCCGTGGAAAATCCACCACCACTGCTTTGATTTACGAAATCTTAAAAGCAAGTGGTAAAAAGGTTTATAAAGGCGGCAACCTTGTGCCAGAAGCAACTCTACCGTTACTTAAAAAAGTAAAGGCGGGTGATATTATAGTTTTGGAACTGGATTCATGGCAGTTGCAGGGTTTTCATGAGGCAAAAATCTCGCCACAGATTGCAATGTTCACGACTTTTCTTAATGACCATTTAACCTATTATAAAGGCGATAAAGAAAAATATTTTGACGACAAAGCCGCGATTTTCAAGTATCAGAAAAAGGGTGATGTGCTTGTCGTTGGGGAGCAAGCCCTGCAGCACACGCGCAAAGCGCGTGTGCCTGGGCACAGCCGCTTCAGTGTTGCGCGTGCCGCAGACATTTCCAAGAATTGGAAAATAAAACTGCTAGGTGAGCATAATCGCGAAAATATTGCGTGCGCGGTTGCCGCGGCGCGCGCGCTTGGCGTTTCAGATTTGATTATCAAAAAAGCCGTGGAGAACTTCGGCGGGCTTCCGAACCGTTTGGAATACTTGCGGACGGTGCGCGGCGTGAAAATATATAACGACAATAATGCGACAACACCGGATGCGACCATCGCCGCGCTCCGCGCGCTCGGTAAAAATATTATTCTCATCATGGGCGGCACAGACAAAGGGTTGGATATGTCCAAATTAGTCGCGGAAATCCCGAACCATTGCAAAGCAATAATTTTACTCAAAGAGAGTGGTACTGAAAAACTGAAAAAAGAATTGGCGGATTTTACGGAAAAAGAAACTCTGAAAGAATGTGTGGAAGAAGCAATGAAAATATCAAAGAAAGGCGATATTGTACTCTTCTCACCCGCCTTCGCCTCATTCGGCAAATGGTTCAAAAATGAGTATGATAGGGGCGAGCAGTTTGTAGCATTGGTTAAAGAACTAAAATGATTCCGAATTTCTCAAAAATAAAGACGGCTCACTTTATCGGCATTGGTGGCATCGGGATTTCGGCTATCGCGCGGATGTTTTTGTTAGAAGGGAAGCGTGTGAGCGGGTCTGACATTGCAGAAAATGAAGTGACAAAAGAATTGGAAAGATTAGGCGCGCTGATTGCCTACAATCAGCGCGCCGAGAATGTTCCAGCCGATTGCGAATTGGTAATTTATACGATTGCAGTTCCGCCAGAAAATCCCGAGTTTGCGGAAGCGAAGCGGCGCGAAATTCCGATGCTCTCTTACCCAGAAGCACTCGGTATTATTTCCAAAGAAAAATATACGATTGCCGTATCGGGGACGCACGGTAAGACGACCACGACTGCGATGATTGCGAGAATCTTGATGGATGCAGGATTAGACCCAACAGTTATTGTCGGTAGTTTTCTGATTGATGCGAAAGGTGAACGCACTAATTTTATTGCCGGCAAGAGTAAATATTTGGTGGTGGAAGCGTGCGAGTATCGTCGTTCATTTCTGAATCTGTCTCCAAAGATTTTGGTCGTTACGAACATTGATGCCGACCATTTGGATTACTACAAAGATTTAGATGACATTAAGAACGCATTTGCAGCACTTGCTGAAAAAGTGCCGAAAGACGGCGTAGTTATAGATAATTTTGAAGCATTTTCTTTACCGAATGATTTTAAGTTGAAGATTCCGGGCAAGCACAATATCTCAAACGCAAAAGCCGCGCTCGCTGTCGCTCGCGCGTTAAGGATTGATGAAACTGTTGCGCTGAAAGCGCTAGCAGATTTTTCCGGTACCTGGCGCAGGTTTGAATATAGAGGAAAAGCAAAAAATGACGCTCTTGTGTACGACGATTATGGGCATCACCCGCATGAGATTGAAGCAACATTGCAAGGCGCGCGCGAATTATTTCCGACGCAAAAGATTACCGTCGTATTCCAGCCACATCTTTATTCGCGTACAAAAGACCACTTGAAGGATTTTGGAAAATGCTTTGCGCGCGCGGATGCCGTAATTCTCCTTCCAATTTATCCCGCACGCGAAAAAGACCCGGGCGACATCAATTCACAAATGGTTGCAGAAGAAATAAAAAAGAACGGCAAAGATGCACACTTAGTCGCCACATTTGTCGAAGCCGCCGCGCTCGCCGAGAAACTATCATACAGCGACAGCATTATCATCACGCTCGGCGCTGGCGAAACAAACAGAGTCGCGGATATTCTCGTCGCCAAATAAACATATGTCCATCTTATATATTGTAGGAACTCCGATAGGGAACTTGGAAGACATCACACTGCGAGCGCTGCGCGTTTTGCGCGAAGCATATGTGATTTTGTGTGAAGACACGCGTGTGACGAAGCGGCTGCTTGAAAAATATGAAATAAAAGATAAACAACTGCTCGCATACAATGAACAAAAAAGTGGCGCGAGCGCAGAATATGTTATTAAATTATTACAAGACGGGAAGAATATTGCACTGGTAACGGACGCTGGAACGCCGGGGATTTCTGACCCGTGTTCAATGCTTGTACAAAAAGTCCGTGAAGTTTTACTGGATGTAAAAATTGAATCAATACCAGGACCAAGTGCTTTAACTGCCGCATTGTCGGTCGCTGGCGTTTCCGCGGATTCATTTTTGTTTTTAGGATTCTTGCCGCACAAAAAAGGAAGGGAAACCTTATTCAAGGAAATCGCAGAAGAAAAAAGAACGGTTGTTTTTTACGAATCGCCGCATAGGATTCTGAAGGCGCTGGAATCGCTTCTAAAACACGCACCGAAAAAACAAATAACTATTTGCCGCGAACTAACAAAAATACACGAGGAAGTTGTGCGTGGCACTGTGCTAGAGGTTCTGGAATATTTTAGAAATAATCCAGAGAAAGTAAGAGGCGAGTTTGTAGTGATTGTTTCTGTGTAAAAAATACTCCCACCGCAAACAACGATAGGAGTTTGGATGAGAACATTATATGCAGTAATCCTCATCCTTCATGACACGGAATTTCTTGATGACTTTTTCAGGTCTTGGGTAAAGAATCAAATACGATTCTGGTCCATCTTCCACAACAAGGCATTCTATTGGTTGTGTGTTAACGGTGAGCGGGGGTCTATCAGCATCCCTATCTTTTTCAAAAGACATTTTACAGTGCATTCGTCCTCTTACTTCTCCTTGGATGAGTGAAGCATATGGTGAGAAGTGAACATCAAGAGTATCGTGATTTTCGTCTATACGGGTTACTCGACCACCACCAAAAGAACCATTTGCAACGCTTATACCATAATTTTCCACATAGTTATCACGGTTTGCTATCTTAACAAGCGGAACAAATTCTTCTTTTTTGTCTTTCATTTTTAATCCTTTCTCAAAGTCCATGCGACAGCATATCACAAAAAGGTATGTTTGTGTTATACTTCCTCTTATGTCATTCGTACGCACTGTGTTTTTCGCCAGCGTCGCGTTTGCGGTTCTGCCGCTTCTCGGCATCCCGACATCATGGAAGACCTCCGCGCAGTTTGTGCTTGCGCTCAGTCTTTTCGTTGGCGCGTATAAGGAGTATAGGCGCGCGAAGCGCGCGGGCGAGCAGGAGAGCCGGCTTTTTTAACATATGAACGCAGAAAAGAAAAAAGTAACCGCACGGTTTTGGTTCGGTGCGGCAGTGGTCGTGTGCGTTGCTCTTGCGTTTGGCGCTGGAGCATTTGCATGGAGCCGTGCTCGCGTTGAATACGACGCGCGCGCTGCTGTCTCCGCCGCCGATGTAACTCCCGCCGCGCCGCACCAAGTTCAACATCTCAAAATGCCTCAGCCGCTAAAGGCAATCTATATGACGAGCTATGTAGCGGGCAACAAGGCGCGGCGCGATGAGCTCATATCGCTCGCCGAAAAAACGGAAATAAATGCGGTTGTTATAGACATAAAGGATTATAGCGGGACAATTTCGTTTACCGTAGATGATTCGCTTCTTACATCTGTCGGCGCGTCTGAGAATCGTATTCCCGACATTCGCGCATTTCTTGAAGAATTACACCAGAAGGGCATCTATGTTATCGGGCGCATTTCTGTTTTTCAGGACCCGAAACTTGTGGAATATCGGCCCGATTGGGCAGTTCTGCGCGAGTCGGACGGCGCAGTGTGGCTGGACCGCAAAGGGTTGTCGTGGATTGACCCTGGCGCGCGCGAGGCGTGGGAATACACTGTCGCGCTCGCAAAGAACGCATATGCAATTGGTTTTGACGAATTAAACTTTGATTATGTGCGCTTTCCATCCGATGGCGATATGAATGACATTGCGTATTCATGGAGTGACGGGCGCATAAAAAGCGAAGTACTCGGTGAATTCTTTTCTTTTCTTGTGCAAGAACTCAAACCAATCGGCGTAATACTTTCCGCAGACCTCTTTGGTATGACGACAACCAATAAAGATGACTTAAATATCGGACAAGTATTGGAAGTTGCATTAGCACATTTTGATTTCGTAGCACCGATGGTGTACCCGTCGCACTACCCGACCAACTTTCTCGGTATGCAGAACCCGGCGGCGGAGCCGTATCGCGTCATTAAGTATTCGCTTGACCGCGCGTGGGACCGCGCGTCCACAACGCCGGAGAAAATCAGGCCCTGGCTGCAGGACTTTGATTTGGGCGCAATCTACACCGCCGAGATGGTACGCGCAGAGATGCAAGCCGTCTATGATGCTGGATTTACGAGTTGGATGTTGTGGGACCCATCAAACAGATATACACAAGATGCGTTGTTGACAGAATAAAAGGAAGGAGTACACTTTCTCGCTAGAGGATGAAGGCACGGGGTAGTACCTTCGCTACGCTCCTCAAATCGGTGGTTTAATGTCGGTAAGAAAACCTATGTCAGCAGCACGATGGTTTGTGAACGGTCCATCTGGAAGGGTGGAAATCACAGAAGCGGAAATGAAAGGAATCCAAAGGCACTGTATGTCTGTGGAAGATGTTCTAATGTTGCGTACGCAAAAACCAACTCCGCCACCGCCTCGATTTGCCCAACCTGCTCACCGCGCACCTGCACAGATGCGGGTGTCGATGCGCTGACCATAAGCCCCTCGCGCGGTACACGCGAGGGGCTTTTTTCTTTGCTATACTATATGCACTATGTCCTCTGGAGAACGGATTACCTACTTTGCGCAAACGGACGCGCGCGGCAAGCGCGTGCCGTTCGGCATTAAAGAAAAAGACCGCTCGCGTCATATGTACATAATCGGTAAGACCGGCATGGGGAAGTCAACCGTGCTGGAAAATATGGCGATTCAAGACATACGCGCGGGTGAAGGTATGGCGTTCATAGACCCTCACGGCAAAACCGCAGAACTGCTTTTGGATTATATACCGAAAGAGCGCGTGAACGATGTACTGTACTTCGCGCCGTTTGATATGGATTTTCCGGTTGCGTTCAACATTATGGAGGACATCGGTCCGGAGAAAAGGCATCTCGTTGTCAGCGGACTGATGAGCGCTTTCAGAAAACTTTTCGGCGAGGAAAGTTTCTCCGACAGAATGCAGTATATATTGCAAAACACCATCTTGGCGCTTCTTGAGTATCCAGGAGCAACACTACTTGGAGTAAACAGAATGCTGGCAGAAAAGGAATACCGTAACAAAGTCATCGCCAGTATTACCGATCCGTCAGTTAAAACATACTGGACAAAAGAATACGCAGGATACACAGAACGGTTTGCCGCAGAAGCCATCCCTGCCATTCAAAATAAAATTGGGCAATTCACATCTAACCCGCTCATCCGCAACATCATCGGGCAGGAGAAATCCAGTTTTGATTTTCGGAAAATGATGGATACGCGAAAGATTGTGATTGTAAATCTCTCCAAAGGGCTTGTTGGCGAAGGTAATGCGAAACTGCTCGGCAGTATGTTCGTTACTAAAATGTATCTCGCGGCGATGTCGCGCGCGGATGTGCAGGAGCAGGAGGCGAAGAAGCTCGCGCCGTTTTATCTGTATGTGGACGAGTTTCAATCATTTGCGAATAAAAGTTTTTCCGATATTTTGTCGGAAGCGCGCAAATACAAGCTCGCGCTCACGATTGCGCACCAATACATTGAGCAGATGGAGGAAGAGGTCGTTGCGGCGGTGTTTGGCAACATAGGCACGATGGCAACATTCCGTGTCGGCGCGCGCGATGCGGAGTTTCTAGAAAAAGAATTTGCACCGCAATTTATGGTGGAAGACCTAGTGAACCTAGGAATTTTTCAAGTGTATCTCAAACTTATGATTGACGGCATTTCCTCGCCGCCATTTTCGGCAACCACGCTTGCGCCGATTGAGCGCGACAAGGTGAGCTTTAAGGAAGAAGTTATCGCGGTTTCGCGTAAGCAATTTGCTTTCGGGCGCAGCGAAGTAGAAGAAAAGATAAAAGCGTGGCACATACCAACCATCGCGCCTATGTCGGAGCGGTCGCGGCGCATGGAGGCGCCGCCGCAAAGAAACGACTTTGTGCCACCGCCACCGCCACCGCCACACTCCAGCGAGCCGCGCCGGCAAGGGTATTGGCAGGAGCGCAAACAGGAGTGGAAAGCGCAACCGCAACAGCCCGTTCCCATAAAAACGCTTGAACAAAAAGGCGCGCCGCGCGCGGCGGGAATAGGACAAGGGAGCGGGGCGACCGCGCTTCGCGATGCGCTTAAAGAGGCGCTTTCCTCGGCATCTGCTCCAAGCGAAAAGCCCATCGCAAATGCGGAAGCGAAAAATGACACGGTATCACCGGAGGAAGTAGAGCGCGTGCTCAAGGATGGATTACCTCCGGAGCCGCGTACACCGTAATCTATGAAAACCATATTCGGTTTATTATTTTTTCCTGCACTTGTTTTCGCCCAAACGGCTCCGGCGCAAGTAGCGTTCACATCCTCCACGCAAACAATTGCGACGGGGGTCGTGTCTGAGCAAATAACGATTCAAACGCAAGATGGGAACGGTACCGTATTTAAGTTGCAGACGACGGGTTGCGTGTCGCTCTCATTTTCCGCAAGCGGGGAGTTTTCCTCCAGCGCGTCCAGTTGGAGCGCTGTATCGGTCTTGACGATGAATAAGAGTTCCGCAAATCGGAATTTTTATTACAAAGGTGCTACGGCAGGGACGCATACGCTAATTGTGCGTCTTGTTTTAAAACCGGAATCAGAAGAACGCTCGTGCGCAAATTGGCCGGTCTCCGAATGGCCAACTGGTTGGACGGCAACACAAGATATTATCGTCGGAACAGTATCTGCATCGTCTGAAAACAACTCAACATCTTCATCGCCAACAATTGTTTCAGAATCTGCATACACTCCCACAAATCAGAATGCACCGAGCGAGCCAGTCCCGTCTCTTTTGGTAAAAATATCAGGACCGAACATCGCAACTGTTGGCGCGGACGCCACCTTTTCCGCGACGGTTTTTGGAGTCAAAAAAGAACCGATTCCGAACGCGCGCGTGGTATGGAGCTTCGGCAACGGTATGTTCAAAGAAGGCATATCGGTGCGCTACGGATACAACATACCTGGCACATACGCGGTTATTGCAGATGCCTCGTCGGCTGGTCTTGCCGGCAGCGCGCGTCTCGTCGTGCAGGCAATAAAGCCGGATGTGCGCATCGCGCGAGTCGCGGGTAGTACGCAGGGATTTATTGAGATAGAGAATAAAAATACTACGGAACTTGATGTGTCGGGCTGGGGTATCGCGAGTGGCGGCGCGCTGTTCACTATACCTAACAAGACAATTCTTTTGCCGCGCGCAAAAGTCGCGTTTCCGGCAGACGCACTCAAGTTTTCGGTTTCGGAAAATGACGCGCGGCTTTTGTTTCCAAATGGTACAGTGGCGGCGGAGTATGTGGTGCCGCTCCCGCCTTCCCCACTTGATAAAATAGAAACAACCCAAAAACCACCCCTCCGCCTCGCGGACCTGCCTGCGCAGGCAGGCTCAGCACCTCCCCTTAAAAAATGGCAGGATGCAGAAAATATCATTGCGACAACCACTCCCGCCGCCATTATTATTTCTTCAGAAAACGGCTCAACAATTTGGAAATGGATGCTCGGAGTCCTCGGCGCGGGCGGAGCAGGAACGGCGGCGCTCGTTGCATTCCGCTTCAAGCCGGTTCAGAAAGACGCGAGGAGCGATGCGGAAAAGTTAGCGAATGAAATACAAATAGTATGAAAAAGATATTAATCTTCTCACTCGCATACGAGCCGCTTATTGGCGGCGCGGAGATTGCGGTAAAAGAGTTAACAGAACGGCTCGCACCGGACTTTTCTTTTGATATGCTCACACTCCGTTTTTCGCGCAAACACCCGCGCGAAGAACAAACCGGCGCCGTATCTGTGCATCGCGTTGGTGGCGGTAAATTTCTCTTTCCGTTTCGCGCGGCACTGAAAGCCGCCGCGCTCTACCGCAAGAATCGTTACGACGCGGTGTGGGCAATTATGGCGAACCGCGCGGGCTTTGCCGCGCTCTTTTTTAAGCTTTTTCACCCGCGCATTCCGTTTATCTTGACGCTCCAAGAGGGCGACCCGATTCCTTATATTATGCGCAAAGTTGGTATTCTCTATCCATTTTTCAGAATGATTTTTGCGCGCGCGAATGCCGTTACCGCTATCAGCAATTATCTAGCAGAGTGGGCAAAGAAAATGGGCGCGCGAAATGTGTCGCTTGTACCAAATGGAGTAGATATAGAAAGATTCAGAAATCAAAATACAAAAACCAAAAGTGTAGAAAAAACAATTATTACGGTTTCTCGGCTCGTGGAGAAGAATGGAGTATGGGATTTGATAGAAGCGATGCGGTATCTACCCGCGCATTTTAAGCTTTTGATTGTTGGTTCCGGTAATCTTCGGTCTTCTCTGGAGTTACATGCTACACGCTACACGCTACAAAACCGTGTGCAGTTCATAGGCGAAGTGCCTCACGCCCAACTTCCGCAATATCTATGGGCGAGCGATATTTTCTGCCGCCCGTCGCTTTCGGAGGGAATGGGCAATTCGTTTATTGAAGCAATGGCGGCGGGGCTTCCCGTTATCGCAACGCCCATCGGCGGCATTCCGGATTTTCTAAAAGAAAAAGAAACCGGCTTGTTTTGCGGAATGAATGACCCGAAAAGCATTGCGGATGCCGTTCTGCTTTTAGACGAACAACCCGCGCTCCGCGAAGCAATCATCGCTAGCGCGCGTCGCATGGTCGCAGAACACTACGATTGGGATATCATCGCATCAAAAATGCGTGGAATATTTAACAATATTTAGTGTTTATCAGAAAGCGACTGAAGTTCTGTTTGCAGTTTAGATAGTTCACGCTCGTGATTGCTGTGCTCGGCGCGGATCTTATTGCGCGCATCTTCCAGTTTGCGCACTTCTGACTGGTGCGTTGCAAGTTCCCGCTCTACTTTATCAAGTTCCCCTCGCTCTTTATCTATTTCGCGCTTAAGGGCGTCTATTGCCCCGGCAATGTTTGAGGTAGTCATAATGTTATCATTATACCAATGCGCATAATTGTTGCAACAGGAATCTATCCGCCCGATATTGGCGGACCGGCGCAGTATGCGCGAGAAACCGCGCTGGCGTGGGAACGCGCTGGACACTCCGTGTCCGTATGCAGTTTCAGCGCGTTTCGCGCGTTTCCGTCCGGCATCCGCCATCTTGCATATTTTTGTGCCGCATTTTTCCGCGCGCTTCGCGCGGATTTCATTTTCATCCCCGACACTTTCAGCGCGGCGGTGCCGGCGGTTGCGGTTGGGAAGATTTTGCGAAAAAAGACAATAATTCGCACCGGCGGCGACTTTTTGTGGGAGCAGTATGTGGAACGAACGGGCGACTTGGTTTTATTACGCCATTTTTACCAGACGCGGCTACAAAAATTAAATACAAAAGAACGGCTGATTTTCCGACTTGTCGGCTGGGCGTTGCGTAATGCTTCTTCTGTTGTGTTCAGCACCGAGTGGCAACGCGACATTTTTTCCCAGCCGTACCGTCTTGATTTGGAGAAATGTTCTGTCATTGAAAATTATTACGGCAGTCGCGAACATAGTGTATATTCTGATATTCTTGAGAACATCAGAATAAGAAAAGAAAAAGTATTTGTGGGGGGGACGAGACCGCTCCTGTGGAAAAACTTAGCGCGAGTAAAGAGTGCATTTGCCGAAGCGCAAAAACAAGATACATCAATCAGATTGCAGTTGGAAACCGGAAGCCGCGGGAAGTTTCTTTTAGATATTCAATCTGCGTATGCCGTAATCATCGCGTCGCTTGGCGATATTTCTCCAAACACCATTCTGGAAGCAATCCAGTTCGGCAAACCGTTTATTTTGACGCGCGAGACGGGTTTGTATGAACGGCTAAAAGATATTGCTGTATGGGTGAATCCGGAAGACGAGCGCGATATTGCAGAGAAGATCTTGTGGCTAGCAGATGAACAAAATTATGTGGCGCAAGCCGCCAAAATTCGCGCGTTTTCTTTCGCTCACTCGTGGGACGAGATTGCGAGCGAGATTTTACATATTTATGCGCGTTCTTAATTTTAGTTTAGACAAAGAGATACTACGAGAAGGTTCTATGGTACAAAAACGGCTCGCTTCGCTCTCCGCGGCGGTGGGTGAAATTGCCGTTTTGACTCCGTTTATGTATTGCGGCGGAAAGACCGCGCAATTTTTTAAGTTGTGGAAACAAGCAAGAAAGATTCTTGCGGAAAAGCATTTTGACCTTATTACGGTTCAAGATACTTCATATCTTGCCTTACTTGCATATATGCTTGCAAAGAAATTTCGTGTACCACTTGAAGTGCAGGTGCACGGGTTTGAGAAATTGTATGGCGTACGGAAATTGCTTGCACGATTTGTATTGCGCCGCGCGGATAAAATTAGGGTTGTTAGTGAAAGATTAAGACGCGAGATTTCTCCGCGTGCGTATGTACTTCCGGTTTATACGCAACTTGGTATGCCGATAGAAAAGAATAAAGACACGAGAGTAATTTTTACTTTTTTGACTGTGGGGCGTTTGGTGCCAGTTAAAAATGTTGAAATGCAAATCCGCGCGTTCGCGCGAATTGTGAGAGATTTTCCCAATGCGCAATTGGTAATTGTGGGTGATGGACCAGAGCGAGAAAATCTACCTAAACACAGCCGTGTTATTTTTGAGGGAACACAAAAAGAACCAAGTCGTTTCTATCAAAACGCAGATGCGTTTTTGCTTACTTCTAATTCAGAAGGATGGGGAGTTGTGGTAACAGAAGCCGCTGGCTTCGGTCTCCCGATTATTATGACTGATGTCGGGTGTGCGGGAGAGTTTATAAAAAACGGAGAAAACGGGATTGTAATTCCCATCGGCGACGAAGACGCGCTAGTCGCCGCAATGAGGCGAATTATTGAAAACGCCGAACTGCGCGCTCGCCTTGGGCGATCCGCGCGTGCCTCGTTTTCCGCGCTTCCGAGCGCGGAGGAGCAGATACGGAAGCAAGTGGAAGAGTGGCATTCAATCGTAACGATCACCCAATTACTTTGAGAGTGGAGATTTGTTTAAGAATTTATTTTCTAATTCGCGCGAATTAGCACATAAGAAAAAACGGCTCAGCGCGCGCTGGGTCGTTTAATAACAAGCGACTATTCAAAATGAATCTTTTCTTCAGCGCGCGCGGCGAGGTGCTGTGCGAGAAGTGGGTAGCGAGAGAGCGTATCGTCTTCGGAAATTAAGCGCGCCGCCTCGGCACGCGCGGCTTCTACCATCTTTAAGTTTTGGAGCGCTTCCATTGCGATGTCCGAAACGCCCCATTGCTCGCGCCCGCTAAGCTCTCCCGCGCCGCGTTGCTCTAAGTCGTACTCCGCGAGCTCAAATCCGTTTTTTGCTTTTCCGAGCGCCACAAGGCGCTCGGCCACCGCCCTTCCTTTTGATTCTGTAAACACAAAACAGTGCGCTTGATGTGCGCTTCGCAGGACACGCCCGCGCAGTTGGTGCAGTTGAGCCAGTCCGAACCTCTCCGCGCCTTCAATGATAATGAGCGTTGCGTTCGGCACATTTACTCCAACTTCAACGACGGATGTTGAAACGAGAATATGTATTTTTCCGTCTTTAAAATCTTCCATAGTGCTTTCTTTTTCTGAATCCTTCAACTTGCTGTGCATCACCGCAATCTCATATTCTTGGAACACTTTTTCTTTAAGCCGCTTCGCTTCTGCTTTCGCGGACTTTGCCTGTACGGCAAATTCTTTTGCCGGGTCGGGCTCGTCAATGCGCGGAGTGATGATATAGCATTGCCGTCCGTTTTTTAATTCGCGGCGAATTTTCTCGTAAGTAGCATCGCGTTCGTTCGGAAGCACAATCTCGGTATGAACCGGTTTTCTTCCCGGAGGCATTTCGTCTAGGAGCGTTAGGTCTAGGTCGCCGAATATGGTGAGCGCAAGCGTGCGTGGAATTGGCGTGGCGGTCATAGACAGCAAATGTGGCACTATCTTATCTTTATGTACGAGCGCCTTTCTTTGTTTAACTCCAAACCTGTGTTGTTCGTCAATAATGGCGTACGCGAGGTGTTTAAACTTTACCGATTTTTGTATTAAGGAATGCGTGCCGACGAGAACTGGAATTTCGCCGTTCCCGACCCACTTCAGAAGTTGTGCGCGCGAAATGTCGGTCGCGCCGTGCGGATTTACTTTTGACGGAAACTTTCGACAGCCGGAAGAAGTAATAAGTCCGATGTTAATCGGCAAGTGCGAAAAAAAAGAAATAAAATTCTCAAATTGTTGTTTGGCTAGTATTTCCGTCGGGCATAAATAGGCAACTTGCAGATTGCCGAACGATTGTCCTTCAGGGCGCGATGAGACGACTGCGTATGCGGTAGCGGCGGCAACTGCGGTCTTGCCGCTCCCGACATCGCCCTCCAGAAGCCGCGCCATCGGCGTACCTTTTTGGAAGTCGGTAGAAATTGCTTCAATCGCGCGCTGCTGCGCGCGTGTGAGCGAGAAAGGGAACCTCTCCGTGAACTTCGCAATCTGCGCGTCCGTTTTTTCTATTGCGAATGCGCTTTCGCTTTTCCACAACTTCTTTTCTTTTTGTTTTTGGAGCTGAATCAAAAACACTTCCTCAAAAGCGAATCGCTTGCGCGCCGCGCGCGCATCACCCTCTTTTTTCGGTGCGTGAATCCAAATGAGGGCTGTCTTGCGGCTTGGTAGAGAATATTTTTTGAGAATATCTGCAGGAATTTGGTCTTTAACAAAATCCAGCGCGCCCGTTTTGATAATTTTCTGCACCGCGTGAAATAGCCAATTTGAGGACACGCCACGCGTTTCCGGATAAACAGGATGGAGATGGTGTGCATCGCTCTCGGTTCCAAAAAGCGATGCTTCTGCACTCATTGGGATTTTTTCCACTCGCTCAATTTTTGGGTTGGAAAAATAAAATTCGTTCGCTTTCCTTTTTTGCGAGACCTTACCCTCTACGCGCACTAAGACACCTTCTGGAATCATCTTTGCAAGATAGGGTTGGTTGAACCAAATAAGTTTTATTTTCCCAGTGTCGTCAACAAGTTCTGCGGTACCGAGCGCCATTTTTGAGCGGAACGCTTTTCGCGCTTCAAGCTTCGCAATTCTGCCGAACACAGTTGAATTCTCACCTTGCGCAAGGTGTGCAATCGTACGCATCTCCGACACGCTTCCGTAGCGGGAGGGGAAGTGGCTGAGCATATCTTCCGCCGTCTCAATGCCGAGTTTCTTCAACCCTTTCCGCTCCGCCTCCGTGAGGCGGAAATGGTCCGCAATAAGCGATTGCAAGTTCATTGTGGATACATTATACTCCTTGCTGTGTTAACCCTCATCGCTCTTGCGGCTTTTGCGGCAACAATGCTCGGCGGGTTGTTTGCCATGCGGCTCAAAGACCGATTGCATTTAATACTCGGGTTTAGCGCGGGCGCGGTGATTGGTGTTGCGTTTTTTGACCTTCTGCCCGAAGCTGTAGAACTTGCCGGAGAGGGAACCGAGCCGTCTTTTGTATTTTTAATTGTTGCGCTTGGGTTTACGCTTTATCTTTTGTTGGACAGATTATTTTTCTTGCACGGACACGGCGGGCACGAACATACAGACGAAGATGCGAGTGCCGCGCATTGCCGTCGCGGCGCGTTCGGCGCTGGGAGTTTGTCGGCGCACAGCTTTATTGACGGGCTCGCCGTCGGGCTTGCATTCAAGGTGTCGCCCTCGGTTGGGCTTGTCGTTGCGCTCGCCGTGCTCGCGCACAATTTTTCGGACGGCATCAACACGGTCAGTATGATTCTCAAAAACGCGGGCACCCGCGCGCTGGCGTTCCGATGGCTTTTGATAGACGCGCTTGCACCAGTCGCAGGTATCAGTGTCGCATATTTCTTTTCGGTCAGCGAAGAACAATTAGGACTTATTCTCGCGCTTTTTGCGGGCTCATTTTTATATATTGGCGCAAGCGACCTATTACCAGAGAGTCATCACGCACATCCTATGCGCTGGACGACCATCAGCACCGTTATCGGCATCGGCGCGCTGTACTTTATCGTTCGTTTTGCTGGGATTTAGGCGCGCCGCGCGTCCCATGCGAGCGCAAGCGAAGCGAGCGCAAGCGAGATGTCTCGGAAGAGAATGTCAATCTGATTCCAGTTAAAATAGACGACGGAAAACAGGAAAACAGTCGCAATAAGCGACGGAATAAAAATGCGCCAGCCAGAGAGAATCCAAAGCGCAATGGCGAGGTGGAATACAGCAAGCACAAGCATTAGCGTTCCTTCCGGAATGCCGCTCGTTTGTACAAACTGCGGAACATACCCTACCCAATCTGTCGGACTCTTCCAAAATCCATAAGCAGGGTAGAGGAAAGCGAACGCAAGCCCGAGGCGCAACAGAAAAGAAGATATACGACCCATATTGTTACTCGGTTACTACCACCGTTCCCGTCATAGTTGGGTTCAGGTGGTCATGGTATTTCCAAACTCCGACTTTTTCAAACACAAAACGAAATTCATCTTGCCCGCGCTCCGCGGTCTTGTATTGATCAAACTCAAGGTAATTTGTGTGCGTCGGGTGCGGACCTGATGCAACCGATGCAGGTTTGCCTGTTTTGTTTTGGAAAATAACCGTTTTGCCCTTTTTAATCGTTACCGTGTTCGGCGAAAATCCGTTTGCGTCGTATATAACAATGGCTTCGCCCACTATTGTCGCTACTCCTGATTCTGGAACTGTTTCCACCGTGCGACTCCGATAAAACCAGAATGCCCCCACTGCGATAATAACAACAACGAGTATCCAAATACCAACACCGCCTTTTTGTGAATCGTCTTGCATAATATTTGGTAAATGAATAATGTGGATATTATATCATGCAGAGGTGTTATACTAATCCACAGAGTGGTTTTTTGAGAATTAACCTTCAACAAAAAGGATTGTATGTTTTTTATTACCGCGCTAGTTTTAAGTATCATCTATGTCTCACTCGTGGAATGGTCGCTTCATCGGTTTGTGATGCATAAGCCGTTCCTTGGATTTTCCTATCCGTTTGAGGCGCACGCAAAAAAACATCACCGCATTTTCCGTGCGGACGACTCATATCACCTAAAACGCGAGGAGGACAAGCGCACGATTCCTATGGCGTGGTGGAATGGGCCAGTGCTTATTTTCGCAACAACACTTACATCAATTCCTGTAGGATTGCTCATTGGTAGATGGTCTGTTGTTACGATTGTCGGTATCGTGTGCGCCGCATACTATTGCGCGTATGAGTACTTGCACTGGTGTATGCACTTGCCGCGCAAACGGCTCGTGGAACGCTCTGGCATATTCTTCCGCCTCAACGGGCACCATTTGTTGCACCATAGGTATATGAACCGCAACTTCAATGTGGTTCTACCTCTTGCGGACGCATTACTCGGCACGCTCCTTCTGCGTTCAAAAGTGCGCTTCGCGCAAGCAGCAGGACCGTCGCTTCCGGATGTCCAGCCGCTCCCACGATAGTCGGAGCGGTTTTTTGTGCTACAACCTTGCCCGCCGGTTTATTTTGCTTGCTGTTTGCATTACGCAACTGTGGTATAATCACTCCTACATACTATGGTTGAAATTATGCGCCCAAAACTTAATGAGCGTTCCTATAAAAACGCCATCTTGTATTTTATCAAGTATTGCAACAACAAATACTTGCATGCGACAAAGCTGAATAAGCTTTTGTATTATCTTGACTTTATATATTTTCGCGACCACAAAAAGTCAGTTACTGGTGATGTGTACATCCATCAAGGGTATGGTCCTGTTCCTTCACGCGTGGACGAAATACTTGCCGGATTGAGAAACGAAGGCGCGATTGATACGGAAGCGGTCTCTCACAATGATGTTGAAATGATTAATTTTTCTCTGAAAGACATCTCTCAATTTGACGAGACGGTCTTCTCTTCCGAGCAAAAAAAACTTCTCAAACAGATTTGCGACGAGTTTGGCAATTGGTCAACAGAAAAGATTGTTGCACAGACACACCTTGAAGCACCGTGGTTTTATTCAAAACCGTATCAAGTCGTGGACTATGCGTATGCGCGCGACATCGATTTATTCAAATAATTCACTGTGTATATGTCATGGGTTTATGTGGAACGGGAACAGTTTGTCCGTATGTGCGAAAGGGTTGGAGTTTCCACGACGGTGCGCGAAGCGATTAAGTTGTGGGCTCCGACCGTGAGCCGGTTTGAGATCTCTCGCCAAAAGCTCGTATTCCGCTCGCCAAAAAACCGCTACGAAGCATGGGCAGCGGGCATTCCAAATCCGGACAGCAACAGAGGAAAACGCGGCGGCTATCGCGTCGTATATTTTCTTGATCTTACAGAACAAACTACCAACTTAGATTTTATAGAGGAACGCAAGGAACTCGGTTTCCATGATGAAGGAATCCGCAAAAAAGAACGCTACAACGGCTACATCCGCGAACTTAAAGAGGAATTAAAAAGGCGAGACGCGTAATTCACTTTTGCGGCTCACATGGTGGAATTGAACCGCAGGTTTTAACATGCGCACAAATCCCCGCTATTCATAAAACGGCAAGGATTGCTCCCTTGAATCAAATATCAGATAGCTTTGATAATTCCTTTAACAGAAACCATTCGCGTTCAAATGACCAACTCCAATCCTTCTGCTTATTTTCATATTTAACCTTGTACTTTTTGCATCCATATTTTGATGTAGAGACTTCTACGATCTCGGCTTTTATCTGTTTCAGCACCAAAACTTTATCTCCCATATTGAACAAATAATTTTGTGGAAAATCTACCGTTTTAAGACCGTTAATGGCTTCTTTTATATCCTTATTACTAATATAATTATCACCAATAATTGCTAGATGCTCCAAAATACTTGAGGAAAGAACAGCTACTCTTGCATAAAGACCATCAATTTCTTGGTGATAATTTTTTAGGTTAAAAGTTAGTCCACCAGAATATCCGTGCACAACTTCGCTAGTTTCGGCGTATAACTGATATGAGCCACCAACCATCTCTCTTTGTCCGTCGGGCATTTTAGGCATTGCTTCTTTCAAAAGCTTAAAGAACGATTTTGACAAATCTTTTACATCTGTATCTTTTTTGAAATCCTTACCACTAGCAAGATAAAAAACATTTCCAACGGAAATAGCATCAAGCTCAGCTCTTATTTCTAAAATAGCCTTCGTATCAAAATCCAATATAAAATCACAAAACTCCTCAACATTACTCTTTCTCGAATAGAACGCTTTGAGATTTTTTATCAAGAAAAAATGTCTAAAAACTTTTTCTTTATCGACGGTAATTTCCTTAAAGTGCCAACTTTCTACAAACAATTCAAGCGTACGCCTCAAAGCGAGACGAGCCTCTATCTCAAAGTTTTTACCAACTACTTTCCCTGTTTTCTGGTTTAGTTCATTATCTGAATAAGCGCCCAACTCCTTTTTATATTTGGTGTAGGAAATACCACAAATCTGCAACGCTTCGCATGTGTCATAGATATACTTTTCTACACTTTTGTTTTTTGAAAGATAATCCTTTCCCCAATTATTTATATCCACTTCCGACGAGACGCTATCTTTGAGAAGATTTGGAAATTGAAACAAAATCGGACGAAAAAAATCCTCCTCAGTATCCGAAGGTTTTCTTTTCTTAAATATTTCAGTTAGCCAGTATAGGATTTTTTTCATTTTTAGACCTCTCCTTAGCAGAGCCTCTTAATGGGAATGTGATAAGGTTCCTATCGAAAAAGGTTGTCCACGAAGAAGGAAAGTATCCATAACCCGAAAAGTATGAGTCCGATCACTCGAAGATAGGGCGGCAGAAAGGGATCACCTCGCGAAAACATATCGGAACGGGCGAGTACAACTAAAATTACAGCCGCCATTATTATTGGAATAACCGGTATGAGCATAAGGGTTTCAAGATTACTCCCTTCTTCTGGAGAAATGAAAAAAGGAGATATTATCAAGAATACCAAAGAAATCCCCGCAGTTACTAGAATAATTTTTATTGACTTTTTAGCTATTTCGTCAATGTCCATAATTATTAGTATTTATCGAGCTATTTCCCGACGCTTTTCTGCGCGGTTTCCATTTTGGAAACTTTGAATTTTTCTTGTCTAAATATTTTTAAACCGACTTTCCCCACGTATAATCCAATCGCAATAGTAAGTATCCCCGCAACAATACCAGTCAATTTTGGTTCGACTATATTTTCAAAAACCGCAACAACTCCAGAAATCGATATCGCCACCGCTACGAAAAGAATAATGATGCTCGCAATATATTTAATCCATTTCATAGTTTATTTTATAAAATAGTTAATACCTTTATTATAAACCCGCGCAAACTTTTTGGCTTTAAAAACGGAGACGGTGGGATTCGAACCCACGAGGCCCTTTCGAGCCTAACACCTTAGCACGGTGCCGCTTTCGGCCACTCAGCCACGTCTCCAATAATCTCTCTTTTTAACTCCTCTCTTTTATATCCCTTTTTGTACTCTTTCTCAATTTGTCGCGCCGATTCTTCGTTTTCGCATGTAATAATTTTAAATATGGAAAACGGTGCACGGTTTTTTGTTGATACTGTATGGCCGCCGTTGTGTTCTTTTAGACGGCGTTCTACATTGTTTGTTTTCCCTATATAAAGATTGCCATCTTTTTCACTACGCAGTATGTATACATAATACATATGATGTGTGCCGCTTTCGACCCCTGCCTGCCGGCAGGCAGGACTCAGCCACGTCTCCAGCACACGCAACTCTACCACTTTTTTTATTAGTGTGCGAATACGATTGCAATCACTTTCCGCGCGCCGCGCGCTAGGAGCGCGCGGCGCGCTTCCGTGAGCGTCGCGCCAGTGGTTGTGACATCGTCTAGTAGGACGATATTGCGATTTTTGATTTGCTCCGGATTTTTGACATCAAAACATCCTTCAAGATTTTTGATGCGCTCCGCGCGGTTTTTGCTTTTTGTCTGGCTTTCCGTTTCTTTTGTTTTTATTAAGATGTCCGTTGTGAGTTCTATCATCTCGGGAATAATCCGAATTATTTCTCGCGCAAGCAACTCGCATTGGTTGAAGCCGCGTTCGCGCGCGCGTTTTGGCGCAAGGGGAATCGGAATAAGGAGCGGCTCGCGAAAGTTTTCCGTTTCCGCGAGTTCCGCGAGCCATTCCGTGAGTTCGTCTGCAATAAGCGTTCCTGCTAGCCGCGCGATGGTTTTATTGCCGCGGTACTTCACTTCCCACACTGCCGTTTTGACGAGCGGGTTTTCGTAGGGAAACAGCGCTAGAATCCATTTTTGCGGCTGGAATGAAAGCGCCGGCACCGCTTCGCGGAATGTCGCCGCGCTCATTGCTTCCAGTTCCGCGGCTTTTGCCGTCTGTGGAAAAAGAATATTAAGGATTAGACGAAATATATCCATACCAATCTACGAATTATACTAATCTACTAATGACTACGAATAAGTGTAAGAAACATTAGTAGTCATTCGTACACATTCGTATCATTAGTATATTGGTATATAATGATTTTGTGAAAAATCCGTTTACAAATCTCACTTCATTATTTTCTCACGGCTCGGACAGTGTTGTCGGCATTGACTTCGGCTCGTCTGCGATTAAGGTTGTCCAGCTGAAAAAGAAAAACGGGCAAGCGGTGCTTGAAACCTACGGTTCGGTTGCGCTTGGACCGTATGCTGAAGTTGAAGCAGGGCGCGCCGCGCGCCTTCCATCGGAGACGCTTGCGGATGCGCTGAAAGATGTGATGCGCGAGGCGAAAGTAACCGCGCGCGCATGCGGCTCTGCGGTACCCGCTGCGGAAAGTTTGATTGCCGCGCTCGCGCTTCCAGTCAGGCAAGGAGAAGATATCTCTCGAATTATTCCGATTGAGGCGCGAAAGTATATTCCAACACCAATAAGCGAAGTTACGCTTGACTGGCGCGTGCTCCAAAAACAGGAAGGCGTAAGCGCGGCGGAATCGGATAAAACCGAAGTGCTCATTACCGCCGTGCATCGCGACGCGCAGGAGCGATTAAAAACAGTTCTTGTTAGCGCAGAATTAGACGCATCGTTTTTGGAAATAGAAGCATTTAGCACAGTCCGCGCCGCGGCGCTTGCGCCCGACGGCGCGTTTGGGATTTTGGACATAGGCGCGAGCGCGAGCAAAGTGAGTATTGTTGATAACGGGGTTATGCGCGATGCGCATACGATTGTTCGCGGTGGGCAAGATATGACGCTCGCGCTTTCTTCCGCGCTCGGCATTTCAGTTATTGAAGCAGAAGAGAAAAAGAGAAGTGGTAATTCGCAAAACGGAACCCAAACGGTGTCTGTGGTTTTGACACGCATTTTGAGCGAGGCGCGTGAAGTGTTTCGGCGTTATGAAATTCATATGAGGCGAACGCTTCAAGGTGTATTTCTCTCCGGTGGCGGCGCGCTTCTCGCAGGTCTTTCTGCGGAAGCAGAAAAAACATTTGGCGCGCCGGTTACGATTATTGACCCTATGGCGCGTCTTGCCGCGCCAGCATTCCTCTCGCCTCTCCTCGCGCGCGCCGGTCCAGAGTTCGCAGTCGCCATCGGCGCCGCGCTTCGGCGGCTTGAAGAAGTTCGGTAAAAAAGGGGATAATTAGCAGAGATGTATGTTGTATAATGTAGAAGCATGGATTTTCAACTGCCCCAAACATTTATTTCGCGCAAGACGGTTCCAGTGCAGACCGCTCAGGCGCGCCACGCGCGTACGAACGTTTTTTTCCTACTATGTGCGGTCGTGTTTGCCGTTTCTCTACTTGCAGCGGGCGGCGCGTTTGCCTATCAAAAAATACTTGCGGCGCGACTGACAAAGATGAACAACGACCTTGTTGCGGCACGCGCCGCATTTGAGCCGGCGTTTATTGAGGAGCTCCGGCGGATGGATGTCCGCCTTGAAACAGCCAAAACCGTGCTTGCTGGCCACCGCGCCATCTCTCCCTTATTCTCTCTTTTAGAAAAAGAGACACTTGCAACTGTGCGGTTCAATAAGTTTAGTTTTTCCGAGGACCCAAATGAGGGAGGTGTGCGTCTTGCGCTAGTTGGTGAAGCAGCTGGTTTCAACTCTATTGCACTTCAATCGGATGTGTTCGCAAAAAATGGGAGTTTTTTAAATCCCGTTTTTTCCGATTTTGATGTAGATAAAAGCGGCATCGTGCATTTCAGCTTTGCGGCGACAGTTGCGCCTGAGTTTGTTTTGTACCGCTCTCATATTGCAAGCCAAAAGCAGCCCTCCACACAGAGTGCTGGAGTGGGCGCGGCTCCGGCGACAACTCCAGTTGCGTCTACAACAACTTCTACAACTCCCGCTACTTCTGCACCAACCTCTGAACCGCCGTCAGTAGGAGATGTTGAGTTTGGCGACGATATTCTTTTCTAAAACAATAATATGTACGGAAAATTATTAATTCCGATTTTGTTTCTTGCGCTTTCCGCTTCTGTGTCTGCGTGGTTCACTAAGCCGCTTTGGAACGAAGTAACTGGCGCCGCTGAATTCTCGGATAAAAGTATTGCAGAATTGCGCGCCGACGAAGTCGTGTACGGCGACGCGTTCAGTAAGATGCGCGAGATTGAACTCGCGCGTACGGGGCTCGCGGCAAAATACAATGCCGTATCGGAAGAAAATCGCGTGCGATTACAGAAGGTCGCGCCAGACACAATTGATTCAGTACGGCTTATTTTGGACATTGAGAATGTGGCGCGCACGCATGGGTTGAAGCTTAGGAGTGTGTCTGCGAGTGCTTCTGCTTCTCCATCCGGCGGTAGGAGAGCCGAAGAAAACGGTTATGAACCGGTTCTTTTTTCTTTCAGCGCGCTTGGCGCATACGACAAGTTCGTCCCTTTTCTAGCGGACTTGGAACGGAGCGTGCGCCTTTCAGATATTGTTGGAGTTGATTTTGAATCAAAGAATTCTTCTGACTATGTGTACGGCATTACATTGCGCACCTACAAATTAAGAGACAATATATAACTATGCCTGCTGTTCTTAAAAACAAAAAAGTTCTTATGCTTATCGCGGGGTTTGCAATTATTGCCGCCGCGCTTTTAATTTTTGGTGGAAGCGCTTCTCCATCTTCGTCATCATCGCCCGCCGCTCCATACCTATCGGTCGCGCCGTCTGCGGATGCAAATGCGGATGTTGCGCTTGGAGGAGACTTGCTCGCCGCGCTAGCGCTTCTTCGTACGATACAACTGGACACATCAGTATTTGCCAACCCAATTTTTAAGAGCTTGTCGGATTGGGGTAAAAAAATTGCGCCGCAACCCGCAGGGCGCCGCAACCCGTTTGCGCCGCTTGGTGGCGGCGCGCCCGCAAAATCCTCAGGTAACGCCGCACAAACCACGCCTACTCCTTCCGCTCCAACCGCGCCGACAACTCCTCCCGCAAGCGCCGCACAGCAGCCGGCAGTCCCGCCCGCATCCGCTTCGTCGCCGGATGTGGAAGTATGGGATTTCTCGGATATAGAATTTGATTTGTAAAACTACTATGACTTTATTTGAACTTCTTGCAGAAAAATCGCTGATAGAAAAAAAAGATGTCGCCGAAATCGCGGCGGAAGCGGAAGCGTCTGGAAACGCGGAAGAAACGCTCGTGAAGCACGGTGTTTCTGTAGAAGATATCTTGTCGGCGCGCGCGGAACTTTTCGGCATTCCGGCGAAAAGCATAGAAGGGCAGGAGATTCCACTTGATGTTCTCAGGTTTATACCCGAAGAATCGGCTTCGTATTACCGTTTTGTTCCCATTGGAATGCGCGACGGCGCGCTTGAAATTGGTATGACGAATCCCGATAATCTTGAAGCGCGCGACGCGCTTAATTTTATTGCCGGAAAAATCGGTATGCCGTACAAGCTCTTTCTTATCTCAGGCGAGGACTTTGAGCGCATTATACAATCGTACCGCTCGCTCTCTGGAGAAGTTACAAAAGCCCTTTCCGAACTTGAAGGCGAATTTGGCGGGGAAGGGGATGTTGAGCTCGGACCCGCGCTCAAAGAGTCCGAGACGAAAATTATTGAAGACGCTCCGGTGACAAAAATTGTCGCTACGATTCTCCACTACGCGACTGAAGGAGGTGCGTCTGACATACATATAGAGCCGCAAGAAGACCGTGTGCGCGTGCGTTTTCGTGTTGACGGCGTACTTGGTACAAGCTTAGTGCTTCCTGTGAAGGTACATTCGGCTACTGTCGCGCGCATTAAGATTCTTTCCAATATCCGTCTTGACGAAAAGCGCAAGCCGCAAGATGGTCGGTTCAGCGCGCGTATTGCTGGTAAGCGGATTGACTTCCGCGTCTCCACTTTTCCGTCGTATTACGGAGAGAAGGTGGTGATGCGTATTCTTGATACTGAAAAAGGCGTGAAGCCGCTTCCGGAAATGGGAATGTCAGAACGCAATCTTGAAGTGTTGCGCAGGACGCTCAAACGACCGTACGGGATGGTGCTTCTGTCAGGCCCGACGGGTTCTGGAAAATCCACCACACTTTACGCGATGTTGAACGAGCTTGACCGCGAGGCGTACAATGTCCTCTCGCTTGAAGACCCAGTTGAATACACCATACCAGGTATAAGCCAGTCGCAAGTGCGTCCAGAAATTGGCTATTCGTTTGCGACAGGTCTCCGCTCAACCTTGCGGCAGGACCCAGACATCATTATGGTCGGCGAAATTCGCGACAAAGAAACAGCACAACTCGCCGTGCAGGCGGCACTCACTGGGCATCTCGTATTTTCCACTATTCATACCAACAATGCCGCAGGGGTAATTCCGCGTCTTGTGGATATGGGAGTGGACCCATTTCTTATTGCACCAACGATGGCATTAGTTATTGCTCAGCGGCTTGTGGGAACGATTAATCCGGGAACAGGGAAGCCGATGCCGATTGACGGAAGCGTTGCCGCTACTGTGGAGAGGGCTTTTTCGGATTTACAGGAAAATATACGAAAAGAAATTCCGCACGCCAAAGAAGTGCTCTTTATTGAGCCGACTAAGGATTGTCCTCGCGGTATTAAAGGAAGGACTGCTGTGTTTGAGATGATTGAAATGGATAAAATGCTTGAGCATGTAATTCTCACGCATCCGACGGAAGAAGAAATTACCAAAGTCGCGCGCACGCAGGGAATGTTCACCATGAAAGAAGACGCGATTCTCAAAGCATTCCGCAAAGAGATTCCGTGGGAGGAGGTAAATAAGTTGTAAATACTAAATATGCGAATGTATACGAAACTGATTTTAACCAAAATAATTATTCTAGTACCAATTTTCTTTGTTGGTGTCTTTTCGTTCGCATATGCGGAATCCACGGACACTCTTTTGCAAAGCGAGAATATATTTGATTCCATTTCTGTTGATATAAAGATAAATGGTTCTGATGGACCGATTGAGGTAGAAAATGGGAGCCGAATTGTCGTGAGCTGGATTTCTGAAGACACGACACGATGCCGCGGGGTATGGTCAAAGAGCGACATTAAACTTTCAGGAACTATTGCTGGTAAAATAGGAAAATTCGCCAACATTAAGATTGCCTGTATTGACGGGGAAGGTAATCGCGCAGATGATGCCGTTGTTGTCAATGTGTTAAACACTTCTCAACCCGTTATTCAATCAGCACCCGTTGTTCCATCAGTACAACCTCCCTCTCAACAATCTCAACCTGTGCGGAAGTCAACACCAAGAACTATTGCCGCACCGTCTGTTTTAGATCACCAACCTGGTATGGTTTTGCCGCAGAATTACCCAATTCGCACACTTACGCTTGATACGCTTGGAAATACGGTGCAGGCGACGACATACGATATAGAAAAAGAAGGCACGCTTAAAGAAATATCGGGCGGTCAAGCAATAAAATCGTGGAAAATAAAATATGAAAAGAAGGGGCATGCGCGCTTTGTGTGCGACCCCCCCGTGTTAAATGTGTCTTTTGATAAAAAAGACAGCAAGGGCAATAAACGCGAACTCTTTACCGGTATAAGCACCTATCCATGGTGGACTCAAATGCAATATCAGAAAATCCGAATGATACCCCTCTGCGAAGCAGAACAGTATTACAATCCGTCCAATAATTCTTATGCGGGCTTTGGCGGAAAAGTAGACGCGCAACTTCGCGAATATTTTACTTTTTTAACACTCCGTTCCATAGGCGCTCCTGCAGTGGACATTGTCGGTTTTGCAAATGTTTCTTTTGTTTCTCCTGACGCGCAGTATAACGGAAAATCATTTCGTTATATGCTTCTTCAGCGCGACAACGAACAGGATGACGAGTTTCCTTTTACCAAGCAGTTCAATCTTGAACCGACACTCATTGAGGACGGAAAGTACAATGTTAGCGTAACAAATCTAAAAACAGGAGACACTGGCGGATATACACTGCTAGGCGACCTCGCATACACTTGGACGAAAGACAACCTTCCTCAATCGGAGCAATTAGTTATGCGCCGCGACCCGGAAAATGTATTAAAAAACCTTCTCATCGCGGCATTTGTTCAAGACGGCGACCGTTCCTTGCTTCATAATGAGGACTATGGAAAGGTAAATGGCTCGGATATTTGGAAAACAATTACTTACGGGTTTGATTATAATATGTACAGTTGTCGCACATATGATAACTTATTCTCCGTAAAAGATAATATGGAAAGATACATCAATGTTTTACCTCAAGACCAACAAAAAATATACAAAGACACTTATTATCGCACGGCGCGAGCACTCTTTTCTGATACAGGAGTTCTTCAGCGCATGCACGCAATCGTAGATTTATTTCCATTTCCAGACAACGGCGGCAAAAAGATTCTAAATAACTACATAGATATGGCTTTTTACTGGATGGGCTCGTTGTACAGTTCTCCTGAATTCGCATCATATTCGGGAGTATCACTGAATCCATTCTCACCGCTTCCTTTTTCTTCAACTGATGCGTTTATACGCGCGCAAGAGATTTTACAAGAAGGATGCGCGCGCGGAATTATGCCAAAAGAAATTGGTGCAAAAACTGAAGTTTCTTCCGCTGTTCTGAAACTATTCTCCGGGAACGATGATCAGGTAAAAGGTGGAGGATTCGGCGAATATCTTCAAGCGGATTTTTCCGTGACGATTACCGCGCCGTCTAACAGTGCTCTTTCTATCAGCAAATTAGGCGCGTTCATAGCGCAACTTATAGGTCCAAAAACAACACAAGAACTTGCAAGTTGGAATGGTTGGCAGAAAAGTTATGAGCGCCCGCCTGAGCTTGCGGAAACCGTTGGACCCTCGTGGATTATTCCTGCTGGAAAAACAGCGCGCTTTCTTGTTACATTCAAGTACAACTTACCTCCTGAAAAGTCCGATAAGACGGTTGTAGTGGATGGGGAAAAAGGTGGGATACCCGGTGGGATACTTGTAGAAAGAGAATTTGGTAAATATGTTGTCTCGCTTAAAAATATCACGCTCGCCAGCGGCGTAGCCCCGCTTGTCCCGCCAGAGAATAAGACAAACACTATAACGATTCTTAAATCTTTATCTGTCGCGTGTAGCGCATTTTCGCCTTCTTTAATTCCAACAGGAAGAGAGGTTAAATGGGTTGCGTCTGTAGAAGGCGGAACCGGCAGTTACGCCTATTCGTGGAGTGGCACGGATGGGTTGGACGGTAGCGCGACGACAACTGTAAAGAGTTACACAACTTCAGGAGCAAAAACCGCGACCGTTGTTGTGGTTAGCGGCAGTGAAAGCAAAAGCGCTTCCTGCGGCGGGGTAACAGTGCGTTCAGCACCGTCATCTCTTATTCAAGTGGTTGCACCAAACGGAGGAGAAGTGTGGTTGATTGGTTCAACACAGACCATAAAATGGGTTAGTGTTGGAACATATGTCAGTATTGAATTAAATTCATCGGACAAAACCAACTTTGGGTACGGATTGACTGGGGCTATTCTGAACGACGGAGAAGAGATATTGAAAATACCAAGTGATGTACCAACTGGAACATACTTTTTAAAAGTAAAGTGTGTTGGAGATTGCACTCCGGTTGGTCAAAATTATACAGAGTTATATAACGATAGTAACGCACCAATCACCGTATCCGCTGCAAGTGGAAATGCAGAAAGTAATCTAGCTGGTACTGGAATACAGTCAAACAATATATTGGAATTCTTGAGGGCGTTTTTGTGGAGGAGGTAAATAAGTTGTAAATACCAATATGCGAATGTATACTAATCTACAAATGGCTACGAATAAAAACAGTATGACAAAACAGATTTTAACCAAAGTGATTATTCTGTTAGTGATGCTCTTTATTGGTGTTTTTTCGTCCGCATATGCGGAATCCGCAGACACTCTTTTGCAGAACGAAAACATTTTTGACACCCTTTCGGTTGACCTTAAGATAAACGGTTCGGACGGGCCTGTTGAGGTTGCCGTTGGAGACCGCATTACCATAAGTTGGGAGAGCGACGGTGCGAAACGATGCCGAAGCAATTTCTCAAAGAAAGACCTGCCGCTGAACGGAAAAGTATCTGGGCGGCTCAACAGTTCTCTCGTTGGCTCCGTTACCGTCCGCCTTGCCTGTATAGACGGATACGGCAACCGCGAGGATGATACTGTGATACTCAAAATCACCAGTTCCGTCCCGCCTCCATTCAAAAATCCAGTAACTCTTCCACAAAAGAGCGATTCTGTATTTATTATTGAGGACGACGGCACTCTTGTATTACAAACTGGGCAAGTGGATCCAAGAATTGTGGCGAAAAAGTTTTATTCTCTGCACCCAGATAAAACAGGATATGATTTTCTCAGTATTTTTACCACATTTCATACCACATTTGGTATACCAAATCACGACAACCTTCAGAATAGTGTTAAAGGAATTGGACTCAACATATACGATGCGACCTCTGCGAGCGGCGTTTCTCCTAAATTGTTAGGCATTAACTTTTTCAACGATACCTACTCATCAAAGTATTTCACAACAGAGAAAGATCTCAAAAATAATCTTTTCCTCCTTAACCATGAAACGGGTCATCAATGGATTGCATATGCCGGGAAAGATATCGGGCTTTCAGATGGTTCCCATTACACGAAGTGGGTTAATAATGGATTTACAAGAGGCGATGAATTGTGGGGTGATCTAGCGCAAGGTTGGCCTTGGAAAGATAATGGAGGTGGAACATTCAGCGTCAGGGATATACAACGACAGGGTTTTTCAAATCTATCTTTATATCTTATGGGTTTTATCCCTACCTCTGAAGTTCCCGACATACAAATACTTATTCCCGATGACCCTAAAAATCCCGGACTCCACAACATATCGGCTAAAACAAAAACAGTTTCAATCAAAGAAATTATTGCGAAATATGGAGAGAGAATTCCCTCATACCAAAATTCCCAAAAAAACTTCAAGATGGCTTATATTCTTTTAACAAAAAAAGGGGAACCCCCCAATCAATATCAATCGGACTTAGACATTATTAAACTTGTTGCTCAGTATTTCCAAGATGAATGGAATTTTATAACTTACGGAAAATCAACTATTAATTCACCGTAAAAAATTACCCCCTCGCGTGCGGGCGGTAAAAATCACATTTAATATTGCTTAAACATTAGTATATACTTACAGCATGGACACCAGCGCAAAACATACAATACTCATAGTAGACGACGATAAGTTTTTGCTGTCTATGTACCAAATGAAGTTTGGGAAGGCGGGGTGGACGGTGGAAGTGTCTCTTTCCGCAACAGAGGCGTTACAAAAACTTCGCGACGGGCTTGTGCCGTCGGCAGTTATGTTTGATTTGATTATGCCCGGTGTGGACGGTGTAGAATTTTTGCGGATAGTTAGGAAAGAGAAACTTGCTCCGCACGCCGTACTTGTTGCGCTTACCAATCAAGGACAGTCAGAAAATATTGAGCAGGTTAAAGCGCTTGGTGTGAACGGGTATATCGTCAAAGCATCCACCATTCCGTCTGAAGTTGTGAGTATGGTGGAGCGGATTGCGAAAAAATAATTATGGCTTCTGATTACAAAAAAGAACTGGAAGGTTTGGCGGACTATGTGCTCCGCGAGGGCGCGTCCGATTTGCATTTGTCGGAAGGCAAACCGCCCGCAATTCGCGTGAACGGAAATCTTCTTCCGCTTGAAAAACAGGCAAGAATTTCGCGTGCGGATGCGGAAGGGTTTGCAAAGGTTTTGCTCAAATCAGAAGATGAAAAGCGTTTTTTTTCCGATAAGGAAGTAGATGTGTCGTGGGCGTATAGCGACAAGGCGCGCTTTCGCGTGAACGGCTACTTTCAACAGGGCGGTATCTCGTTTGCAATGCGCCTTATTCCTCGCAAAATCCAGACACTGGAAGAGTTGGGTCTTCCGTCTATTCTTGAAAGTTTTACCAAACGCCAGCAAGGATTCTTTTTGGTTGTTGGACCAATCGGAAGCGGAAAATCAACCACTCTGGCTTCGCTTATTGAAATGGTGAACGCCTCGCGCGCAGAGCACATTATGACGATTGAAGACCCTATTGAGTATGTGTACGAGCAGAAGCAGTCAATCATAGACCAGCGCGAGGTGCGCCTTGATACGAAGGATTTCCGCACCGCACTTACCTCGCTCTTCCGCCAAGACATTGATGTTGCGCTTATCGGCGAAATGCGTGACATTGAAACAATTGCCGCGGCGGTTACTGCGGCTGAGACCGGTCATCTTATATTTTCAACGCTTCACACCAACAGCGCGGCGCAAACGATTGAGCGCATTATAGATGTTTTTCCAACAGGTCAGCAGGAGCAAATACGGATTCAACTCGCAAGCTCGCTTACTGGCATTTTTTCCCAACGGCTCGTACCGAGGATTTCTGGAGGGAGAGTGCCTGCGTATGAACTCCTCATTTCCAACAGCGCGGTCGCGAACCTCATTCGCGAGAAGCGCACGCACGAAATTCAGACGGTTATTCAAACGAGCGGGGAGCAGGGGATGATTGATATGGACCGCTCGCTTGCGGAGCTGGTGCGCACCGGCGCCATCGCGCCCGAAACCGCCTTCTCGTATTCCCTTAACCCGGCAGTGCTTGAAAGATTAATGTAAAACATTTGCTATACTAAATATGTATGCTCTTCAACTACAAAGCGTTAGATGCGAGTGGCGCGCCGCAGACGGGTGCGATTGAGGCATTGTCTTCCGAGTCCGCGATTGTGTCTTTGCAAAGGCGGGGATTGACTGTTTCGTCTATTACTGAAGTGAGCGTAGAAGGAACTGTTCTTGGAAAACGGCTTTCGTTTTTTGACCGCGTTAAAACGCGCGATGTAGTGCTTCTCTCGCGCGAGCTCGCAACGCTCTTTATGGCGCAAGTGTCTGCTTTGCGCGTATTCCGCTTGATGTCGGGTGAAGTAGATAATCCGGCACTACGAGATGCGCTCACTACAATTGCGGATGATGTGCAGGGCGGCTCGGCAATCTCACGCGCACTGTCGCGCCATCCGCACATCTTTTCCAATTTCTATGTGAATATGGTGCGCGCGGGCGAAGAGGCGGGACGGCTTTCCGAAAGTTTTGGATTTCTTGCCGACCACCTTGAACGGACTTATGAAGTAACGACGAAAGCGAAAAATGCGCTCATTTATCCTATCTTTGTTATCGTTACTTTTTTCGCCGTTATGATTTTGATGCTTACGACGGTTATTCCACAACTCTCGCATGTCATTGCTGAGTCCGGCAGGGAAGTGCCGTTTTATACTAGAGTTGTCGTGTCCCTCAGCAACTTTTTCGTATCATACGGCATCGTGCTTCTTGCGCTCGCGGTAGCCGGCGGGTTTGCGCTATGGCGATGGGTGAAGACGCCGTCCGGTAGAATGGCGGCAGACCGCTTTATTTTGGGAATACCAAAACTAGGAATGCTTCTACGCAAACTTTACCTCTCGCGTGTTGCCGACAATTTGCACACAATGCTCGCGGCGGCGATACCAATCGTCCGCGCGATTGAAATTACGCGCGATGTCGTGGGGAGCCCAGTGTACGAAACCGCGCTCGCGGATGTCGGCGAGTCGGTAAAGGGCGGACGGCTTATTTCTGACTCGCTAGGCGCGCATCGCGAGTTCCCCGGCATTATGGTTGCGATGGTGAAGGTGGGTGAAGAAGCGGGCGAGCTCGGCAACATCTTGGAGACACTCTCGCGCTTTTACCGTCGCGAGGTGACCGCGGCTGTGGATACGCTCGTTAGTTTAATTGAACCTATACTTATCGTCGGATTGGGGCTCGGTGTCGGCGTGCTTCTCGCCGCCGTCCTAATTCCTATTTACAGCATTTCGGCAAGCATTTAATTTTTTACTATCCACAGAGGGGTTGCATGTTGAACGAGTGGGGGTATACTGTGGGTAGTTGAAACAAATAGTCATTTTTTATTATTTATCTATTATTTTATTATGAAAAGAAGAAACGGTCTCCGCGCGGGGTTTACGCTTATTGAGCTCTTGGTCGTGATCGCGATTATCGGTATCTTGTCGTCGGTCGTGGTGGCGTCCTTAAACAGCGCGCGCAAGAAGGCGCGCGACGCTAGACGGGTTGACGATGTCAAACAGCTCCAGCTCGCGCTTGAATTGTATTTTGATTCCAATACAGGAAACGGAAAGTATCCAAAGAATCTTACCGCGCTTGAATTGGGTGGGTTTATTCCTAAAGTGCCGGCTCCGCCATCTGGTGTGGCTGGGGAAACTGCGTATAAATACGCCCCTCTTGCTAGTTGCTCGTCGTACCACCTCGGTACAGTACTTGAAGATACTGGCAACATTGCACTAAACAGCAAAAAAGGACAAGTGCAGGGGACGGCCGCGACGAGTTGTGGTGGTGCAGACCCGACTGGAACTGATTTTGATGGAACAGGTCCGACGGTTTATGATGTGGTTCCTTAGTATCGTATTTCTCCTAGGGCTTTCTATTGGAAGTTTTATCAATGCATGGTCGTTCCGATATAAAACAAGTCGCTCCATTTTTGCCCCCTCATCCTGTTTTTCGTGTGGAAAAAAACTCACATGGATTGAACTTGTCCCCATTTTGAGTTTTGTATTTTTGCACGGCAAATGTCGCTCATGCCGCGCGCGCATATCGTTCCAGTATCCGCTCGTTGAACTTATTACAGGTCTTGTCTTTGTTTTCATTGCCTACAGATTTGGTTTTGCAACTACTAACTATTTACTACTAACTACTCACTTTGTATTTTGGAGTTTGCTCATCGCTATTTCTGTTTATGACATTCGCCAAACAATAATTCCGAACGGCGGCGCATATTTTCTGGCGGCACTTGGATTTATCTCCCCGATTATTTTTGGAAATCCGGAAATGATTTTTCAGTTGGAACACATTATTGCGGGCCCGCTCCTCGCGCTCCCGCTTGCGTGCTTTTGGTTTTTCTCGCGCGGCAAATGGATGGGACTCGGAGATGCAAAACTTGAGTTAGGTATTGGTTGGTTTCTCGGTCTCTCGCTCGGTCTTTCCGGAATGCTGAGCGCATTTTGGCTTGGCGCGCTCGTCGGTGTCGGTCTTATTGTGGCGAGCCGCATTGCACAGCACTTCTCATTTTCAATGAAGAGCGAGTTACCATTCGGACCGTTCCTCGCATTTGGCGCATTTGTCGCGTGGTTTTTTGATTTATCTATCGCGTCGTTTCTTTATGTATAAAAATTGGAAATTAAAAATTAAAAATTATCAACGAGGTTTCTCGTTGATGGAAATGCTGGTAGTCATCGCACTTTTTACCATTATCACGGGCGCGGCGCTCGCGAACCACGCGCGGTTTGGCGAGGGCATTCTTGCTACGAATCTAGCGTATGATGTGGCGCTCTCTTTGCGCGAAGCGCAGAGCTATGGGTTGTCAGTGCGCCAGGCATCGGGTTCAAGCACTTTTGATATTGGATACGGAATTCATTTTAAGTCCGACACATTTTTTGTTTTCTTTGCAGACCTAAATAGTGATCAAAAATACGACGGTACTAGCGTTGATGGAAAGTGCGTGAATGGTACAGAGTGCCTTAAAGTGTATCGGCTGGAGCGTGGCAACAGCATCGCTTCTTTTTGCGGCGTTCTTACATCGTTCGGCTCTCTTGATTGCCGTAATTTTATTACGACAGGTGCGGATATCTTGTTTTTAGATGTATTATTTAAGCGCCCGTATCCCGACGCGTTTATTCGCACTGATTTGAATGGGCAAGAAGAAGAGCGTTATCAAAGCGCATATGTTGTGCTCCTGTCGCCAAAACACCGCGAGAGTCGCACAGTTGAAGTATTTCAGACAGGCCAAATCTCTATAAAGAATAAGTAGTAAGATATGAAAAGACAAAACAAAAACGGAGGTTTCACCTTAATTGAGATGATTATGTCAGTCGCGGTATTTACCGTTGTTGCGCTGATTGCCGCTGGTGCACTCTTGGCGATTGCCGACGCGAATCGCAAAGCGCAGGCGTTTAAGTCAGTAGTGAACAATCTGAATTTTGCGTTGGAAAGCGTGGCGCGCAATTTACGCACTGGTTCAGGGTATTCCTCTTCTGATTTTTCAAGAGGAGATTGCTCGCTCGGATATACAGATGGCATTTCTTTTATTTCTCAAGACGGCGAACGAATAGAATATTATATAAACGAAACACAAATTATACGTAAAGTCGCAAATGGCAATCCAATTGGCGTCACGGCGCCGGAAGTACAAGTTGACCGTTTTTGTTTTTTTATTGCGGGAACGGGAGCAAACGATGACGAACAGCCGCGCGCGTTAATGCTCGTCGGCGGGTTTATGCAGGAAAAGCCGAAATTAAAATCGCGTTTTGATATTCAGACCTTTATTACTCAGCGGCTTTTGGATAGTTGAAATATATGCGCGGATTTTCTCTAATAGAAACATTGGTAGCGGTCGTGATTTTAGTAAGCGCGATTGTGGGGCCTCTCACGCTTGCCCAGAGGAGTATTCATTCCGCCGTCTATGCGCGCGACCAAGTAACTGCGAGCTTTCTCTCCGAAGAGGTGATTGAGTATATACGAAGCGTACGCGATGGGAATAAACACGATGACAAGAATTGGCTGAACGGACTATCCGATTGTGTCGGGGACCTTTGTATGGTTGATGTAACCCTTGATAGGAATGATGCATTTGACAAATGCGATAATAAAAAGCTTCCTCCCTATGACAGTTTTTGCGAACTGCTTGCGTTCAATGAGTCAGAGGGTTGGTATGGATACAAACCAAAAAATGATATTGCGTGGGCAGATACTCGTTTTGCGCGGGAGGTTCAAATCACCACGATACCGAGAAACAATAATACATCGGATAATGAAGCAAAAATTGAGGTAACGGTGCGTTGGAAGACGGGAAATCTGCCCGAGCGCTCAGTAACCGTACGCGACTATATATATGACTGGTAAAACAAACAAACAAAAAGGATTTACTTTATTGTTCGCATCGCTCGTCGGGTCGCTCCTTCTCGCGCTCGGCATTGCGACCTTTAATATCATACTCCGCGAGCTTAATTTGTCGTCATCGGCGCGCGAATCGCGCGCCGCATTTTACGCCGCCGATTCGGGGTGGGAGTGCGCGTTTTACCACGACCGCAAGCGTCCAGTTGTGTTTGCGACATCCACAAACTCTGGCTCAATACCAGACACGACAACCATTCAATGTCGTAATGGGAACATCGGTGTTGCCTCAACGCGCGCGGCATTCTCTGCGGTTTCCACTTTTCGCATGCCGCTTGACGGAGACGCGTGCGCAGATGTAGTGATTACCAAAGACGACAACGATAATAAAGATAAAATCTCTGCGACCGTCATTGAATCGCGCGGCAAAAACGACTGCAGTACCAACCAAAACCCAAATCGCGTGGAACGAGCAATACGGGTAAAATACTAAAACATGAAGAATACAATTCCAAAAGAAACGCGAGAGCGGTTGGAACAACTCAAAAGGACGATTGAGAAATATCGCTATGAGTACCATGTGCTGGATAAGTCCGACATTTCGTCCGAAGCGCTTGATTCGTTGAAGCACGAGTTAGTTGAAATTGAGACGAAGTATCCGGAATTGGTAACTGCGGACTCTCCGTCCCAGCGCGTGGGCGGTGCGCCGCTCCCCGCATTTAAGAAAGTACCGCACAAAGTACAACAGTGGTCTTTTAATGACGCTTTTACAGAGGAGGATATTACTGATTTTGATGAAAGGGTGAAGCGGTTTCTTAAAGTTGGAGTGCCTATTTTCAGTTATCTCTGTGAGCTAAAGATAGACGGACTTAAGGTTGTTTTGGAATACAGGAGAGGTCTTTTGACGATGGCCGCAACGAGAGGAGATGGAAAAATTGGAGAAGATGTTACGGAAAATGTCAAGCGAGTTGAGTCCGTTCCGCTTATGTTAAATGAATCCGTTGACATTATTGTTGAAGGCGAGATTTGGATTGGAAAGAAGAATTTTACTCGTTTAAATGAGATTCAAAAGAAGAAGGAGGAACAGATTTTTGCTAATCCCAGAAATATTGCCGCTGGTTCAATTCGCCAACTTAACCCTAATGTTGTGGAGGAAAGACGGCCCGATACATTCATATACGATATTGCATATTATGATAAAACATTTCCATATACACAGAAGGACGAACTCGAACTGCTTAAACGACTTGGTTTTAAAGTCAATCCGCATTTTGAATATTGCAATAATATTAAGGAAATAATCCAATACTGGAAAAAATGGCAAAAAAAGAAATCAGGGGAAGATTATCTAATTGACGGGGTAGTTATAAAAGTTAATGAAAGAGCATTGCAGGAGCGGCTTGGCTATACAGGCAAAGCACCGCGCTTCGGCATCGCGTTTAAGTTTCCTGCAGAACAAGTAACAACAACTATTGAAAACATTTCGTTCCAGATCGGACGCACTGGCGTTATCACACCAGTCGCACACCTGCGCCCAGTTCGAGTTGCGGGGTCGCTCGTTTCGCGCGCCACGCTTCACAATGAAGATGAAATAAAACGGCTTGATGTGCGCGTTGGCGATACTGTCGTTTTGCAGAAAGCGGGAGATGTCATCCCCGATATTGTGTCGGTAGTCACAGAACTTCGCACAGGAAAAGAAAAGCCGTTTCGCTGGCCTTCAAAAATTACCGAATGCGGCGGAGACGGGGCGATTGAGCGCGTGTCGGGGGACGCAGCGTGGCGGTGCGTTAATAAGAATTCTTTTGCGATACATAAACGAAAGTTTTACCATTTTGCGTCTAAAAAAGCGTTTAATGTAGACGGGCTTGGACCAAAGATTATTGACCTTCTGTTAGAACATAAATGTATCTTTTCGTTTGATGATATTTTTGCTCTCAAACGCGACGATTTACTCGCACTCCCGCGTTTTGCGGAAAAATCTGCGGATAATTTGCTCGCCGCGATTGGCGCCGCGCGCAGCGTAACACTAGCGCGTTTTATCGTATCGCTCTCGGTTCCGCAAGTGGGAGAAGAAACCGCAGAAGACCTCGCGAATCATTTCTGCTCTATTGAGAAAGTGCGCGGCGCGCGGTTTGAGGAGCTTGAGCAGATAGTGGGTGTTGGGTCGGTAGTGGGGAAGGCGGTCGTGGACTGGTTTGCAAACAAGGAAAACCGCGCGCTGGTAGGGCGGCTTCTGGAATTTGTCAAGATTGAAAAAATAGCACCCGTCTCCCTACGGGAGACGGGTGCTTGGAAACTTTCCGGTAAGACCTTTGTGCTGACTGGAACGCTTGTACATATGAGTCGCGACGAAGCGAAAGCAAAAATAAAAACGCTCGGCGGGAGCGTTTCGGAATCGGTTTCCAAAAAGACCAGTTTCGTCGTCGCAGGGGTCAACCCCGGCTCAAAATCTGAAAAAGCAAAATCTCTAGCCGTACCAGTTCTTTCCGAGTCAGAATTTTTGAAAATGTTGTAATAGAGTGGTATTATTGAGGAATGATTAAGAAAGAAGACATTAAGAAATTGGCGGAATTGGCGCGGATTGAGGTGAATGAGAAAGAAACAAAATCGCTTGCGAAGGATATTGAGGCGATTTTGGAATATGTAAAACAAGTGCGGGATGTTTCCGTTCAAGATACAGTGCGAAAAGATGACGCGCTTGTGAATGTGTTCCGTGAAGATGCGAACTCGCATGAAAGCGGTATTTACACAGATGCGCTTCTTTCCGCCGTGCCCGAGCGCGATGGTCAGTATGTCAAAGTGAAAAAGATTTTATGATTGCTCTTAAAACACTGACGATACGAAAGGCGCATAACGCGCTCGTGAATGGAGAATATTCCGCGCTTGAACTCGCGGAGGCGTATCTTGCGGAAATAGAAAAAAAGAATAAAGAACTGAACGCGTACCTTGAAGTGTTTGCTGATGTGCGCGGGCAGGCGAAAGAAGCGGACAAGAAAATAAAAGATGGGAAAGCGGGAATGCTCACTGGTATTCCATTGGCGGTTAAGGACAACATTTTAATAAAAGGCAGGCGCGCTTCCGCAGCATCAAAAATCCTTGAAGGATATGTCGCGCCGTATGACGCAACCGCGATACAGAAACTAAAAGACGCGGGCGCGGTATTTTTGGGGAGGACGAACTGCGACGAATTTGCGATGGGCGGCTCAACAGAAAACTCTGCGTACGGCGTAACGAAAAATCCGCACGACACAAACCGCGTCGCGGGCGGATCTTCGGGTGGAAGCGCAGTCGCAGTCGCCGCAGACCTAGCACTTGCGGCGCTTGGTTCGGACACCGGTGGGAGTGTACGCCAGCCGGCGAGCTTTTGCGGAGTAGTTGGGTTCAAGCCGACATACGGCGCTGTGTCGCGAAGCGGGCTTATTGCAATGGGCTCGTCGCTGGATTGCATAGGTCCGATTGCGAAGACGGTTGAAGACGCCAAGCTCATTTTTGATTGCATTCGCGGTAAGGATGCTCTCGATAGTACATCTATTGAACTTCTAACAGTCAACTCAAAACCACCAACTAAAAAATTAAAAATCGGAATTCCGTGGAAGTTTTGTATTGCGAGGAGTGGAATAGATACAGAAGTAATTCAGGACTTCAATGCTTCTATTGAGAAATTACGGGATGCAAATGCAGAGATTATAGATGTAGAATTGCCGAATTTGCAGTATGCGCTTGCGTGCTACTATATTATTATGCCAGCAGAGGCATCGGCGAATCTCGCGCGGTTTGACGGCGTGAAGTACGGTCCGCGCGTATCCGGCTCAAATGGAATAAACGATTACTTCAAGACGCGCGCGCTGTTTGGAAAGGAAGTGCGGCGGCGGATTATTCTCGGCACCTATGTATTGTCCGCGGGTTACTACGATGCGTATTACGGCAAGGCGCTCGCAGCGCGTTCGCTCATCCGCGCTGATTTTGAGAAAGCGTTTGATAAAGTTGATATAATAACCGTGCCAACTTCGCCTATTCCGGCGTGGAAAATTGGTGAGAAAGAAGACCCGCTTTCAGCGTATCTTGCCGACATTTTTACTGTAACAGCAAACCTTGCGGGAATACCGGCAATTTCTATTCCGTCTGGAAAAACAAAATCAGGGCTTCCGCTCGGGCTACAGATTATGGCGGGCGCAGGTGAAGACGAAAATCTTTTTAATATTTGCATCCCGTTAGAAGCCGCTTTGCTACGGAAACGCGATTAAAGAATAAAATTATGCACGAAGTATTATTCAGTAATTTAAAAAGCGTGAACACTCGCATTATTATGCGAAGCGTTTCCTGCTTCTAACGGGATGCAAATCAATTTCTTAAATCCGGAATTCTTGTTTAAGAAAATCTATGACTTCTTCACCGGTGTGGCGCTTTTGCCGTTCATATTTCTTTTTATTGAATGGCTCCGCGAGTTTTTGGAACGGATTAAAGGAGTATCAACAATCGTGTCGCTTATACTGCTCACGGGCATTGGATATTCAATCATTCGTATTCGCCAGATACGAAAACGCGAGGAGGAGTTTTTCGTCGGGCTTGCAGAAGTCGCGCCAGCGAAAACAGGTAATGAAGTAATCGCAGAAGGTCCGCGCAACGCGAAATGGGAGAAAGTGCAAGAGCATATCAACTCGCCGAACGCCGCGGATTGGCGGCTAGCGATTTTGGAGGCGGATATTTTGCTGGACGAGCTTTTGGACGCAATGAAGTATCGCGGCGAATCAATCGGTGAGAAATTAAAAAAGATTGAGCTGAGCGATTTCACGACGCTGGACCTCGCGTGGGAGGCGCACCGCATACGCAACCAAGTGGCTCACGAAGGGAGCGAATTCTTGCTCTCCGACCGCGAAGCCCGCCGCGTCATTAAACTCTATGAAGAGGTATTTAAGGAGTTTCAATATATTTAACTTGATGCGAATCTACGAATGATAGGTGAATGCCGCAAATAAAATCTATTTTCTAATTCGCGCGAATTAGCATATAAATAATTCATCTATTGCAGTATTTTGCCTGCCTGCGGTAGGCAGGCAAAATACTTGTATAAAGAAAGACAACTCACATGGGCGTATAAGCCGTTTACGATATACATCTATGCTGATATTCTTGAGAACATCAGAATATAAACTCGTAATTTATTTCTGTTTTGGAACAAGTGTTGGGGTTAGATATTTATGTACTAGATTTTCGTACTCACGGTATATTTCTTTACTTATTTTCCAAAATCTTCCTATTTTTTCTACCATGTAGTAGTCAGAGTTGTAATGTAGTTCAGGCTTCCAGCGAAATTTGACTTCAACAAACTCCGGCTTCCCCTTTTTATCAACAACAATGAAATCCGGAATCGCGCGAATGCGTTCCCCAACTTCGCTAAAACGATCAAATTTCTCTTCTAATTGTGTTAAGTTCTGCACTATCGCTTCGTAGCCAAAACGATACACAATGTTTCCACATTGTCGCATCATTTCTTCAAATAGCGTCTCCGCCATACGACCCTTGAGCATGGATTCAGAGTTCATTTTGTTGATATTTTGCTACTCCTTTTTCGATATTTAGATTTAGATTATAGCACGATAAGTCATTCATACTATCTTGCTTTCAGAAAACAAAAAAGGTATACTTACAATGTTAATCACATCGCGGGGTGGAGTAACAGTAACTCGCAAGGCTCAATTATGGGCTGATACCGCAGTAATGCGGTATTGATTACTCGTCAAATTCGGTGAAGCCCTTAAAAAGGTAACGCCGAGCCAATCCCAGCATTTACGGTAAATGCTGGGCAGGTGTAGAGACTAGACGGCGAGCCCCCGATTTATCGGGGTGAAGGCATAGTCCAGACCACGAATCTTTTAGAGAGCGGTGAAAACCGAAGTGGTACGCATAACCTTGAGATTCCAGGTGCGATTCCTGGCCCCGCAATAATAAGAGGAAAAAAGCGCTCCATTTTTACGGAATGCTTTTTTCTTGCATTTTTCTACATGGTGGTGTATAAAGCAGACAGTTCGGTTCGTTGACAAACTACACACAGTAAGGAGACACTATGCCCGAAAAAACACAGTATATATTTGCTCGTAGCGAGCAGAGTATTTTCTCTGAAATCTATTTTCCTAAACGGGCGGCTTATCAAGACACCATCTTTAACGCGTTACGCTTCGGTTATAACGAAGAGGCGGTTAAAGAATACCTGTGCGAAAATGCGCCAGAATTGCTCGCTGAATTTAAGGACTACCCCGCGCTCTTTGACCCAAACGATTATACGAATACACGGCGGGTAAAAACTCCGGTTTCCGTTGTAGAAGCGCGCAAACGCATTGCTATGTACCAGTCGCCCTTTAAAGGATGGTCAATCTACAGCGTGGATGGTGTTTTCTTTGATGATGATACGAAAGTGATGTACGAAGAGGCGGTTCAGGTAATCCGTATCATGTTCCGTTTTGAAAGTTCATACACCGCAATGGCGGCACAAGCTGTTTGTGGCGATGTACTGCGTTGCGTTCTGTTCTCATGCATTGCACGACAAGGACGACTTTATGAGCATAAGCTCTGGGGAAAAGCTGAAGAGAGACAGTTCATAAAAAGTCACGCACCATGGTCAGCACATAAGCGCATGTTTGTAGAACAACACTTCGCCGACATCACCAGAGAAATCAACAAATGGATTGATGACCGAGCCCTCTTCATTTTTGCCTATTTGGTCAGAAAATTTGGCAAAAAAGTGCTCACGGAACAACTGTACGAAAAAGAGATATGGGTAATTAATCTCTTTGACCAAAACCTCAATGTTATTCGCCGCATTGAAAGCGACATAACCCATCCATAAATAAACATGAACACAAAACAAAAATTGTTAATTGAAAGATTACGACTAGAAGTTATTTGTCCAACCAAGGCGCGCGTTCTGTGCGGCAAAAACAATATCAGAATACTGCGTTCCAATTACCGTTTTTTGAGTGACGACGAAGTCCCATTATGGAAATGGTCTGAAATGTTTAAAGATGCCGACCTCAATCTCAGACTTGTATTGCGAAAGATAATCAAAAAAGAGATAGGAAACAACTTTGATATTAAAGACGGGACATATTCTGGTTACTTAGGGGTCACATCGGACCATTGGATTGAGGTGGTCAAAACAAAATCCAATGAAACCGATAAAAGACGGACCAAGCAATCGCATCTGGAAAAAGTCGCCGCATAACCTCTTGCTGTGTTTTTTCAAGCCCCGTTCAAGCGAACGGGGTTTTTTAATGTGTGGATAACTATCACACACAATCATATATAAATGAGTATACTAGACAGCAAATGTCTTTTATAAATTAATCACTCTTTTTTATGAACTGGTATTCACGACCCGTTTTCTTTTTACTTGCATTATCTCTTTTTGCGCCGTCAGCCGCCTCTGCCGCGCCAAGCGTGCGGTTTTCCGAAGCGCATCCGCAATATATGGCGGCACTTGCGCGCGCGTTTGCGCAGGAAGTTGCGGCAGATGCAGAAAATAATCAGGCGGACTTAGATGAGGACTTTTCTCCAGAGGATTTCGGTTTGACGGAAGTGGGTTTTTTGCCCAACAATCCGCTCTATATATTTAAAGCCGCACGGCGCGGGTTTTCCGATGTGTTTACAACTAATCCGCAAGAGAAGCTAGAAAACTCTTTGCGTTTTGCGGCGGAAAAACTGCTGGAAGCAAAAACGCTTTCCGAGCAAGGCGCGCGCGAGACCGCCGTTGCAAGCGCGCTTGACCGTTTCCGTATTGAAATAGAGCGCGCGCGGACGCGCGCGGAAGCCGCATCTGCGGAACTGGGGGACGAGAGCGAGGATGGCGCAGAAATCGCCCGTTCTATGATGAATGCAGTCATCAAATACCAAAAACTAATAGGCAAGATTGAAAAGGAAACGGGCGGCAGCGCAACAGCAATTACCACAGAGGCAAAGACGCGCGCTGGCGAAGCGTTCGGCGCCGCGTTTGCGTTTGTGCCGCCGGAAGAAGCCGCAAGCGCGCTTTCTGAAGTGCTTGATTCACAACAGGGCTCTGATTTTAGGGATTTTAAGAATATAGAAGTGTTGAAGACGGTGGAACAGCAGGTACCAGAAGCGGCGCGGCCAGTCATACGGGCAGCGGCGGAAGGCGCGCTTGCAAAATTGGAAGAACATTTAGCAACAGGAGAGAGCGGTAGCCGTGCCGCGTTTGGGGACTTTGTGCGAAATGTAGGCGGCAACGAAGCGCGGCATTTAGCAATCATCCAAGAGCTTGAAGTAAGGCCGCTAAGCGACGAAGCGCGCGCGTCGCTCACCGCCGCAAAGGAAGAAGTGCTCTCGCGCGCCGATGTGCGGCTTGTGGGGCTTTCCGAGGACGAAAAACGCGCCTACCTTTCCCATTTGAACAATGGAAATATTGAAGATGTGCGCGTAGTCAAAGAACTTGAGAGAAATGTTTCCGTAGAAGCGTTGGCGAATGTGCAAGACATTGCGTCATCTGCAAAAGAAAACTTTGCGCGAAAGGTAGAAAATGCGGCAACTAATGAAGGCGAACGCGAAAAATTAATTGAATCGGTGGAACGGTTCCACGACGCGACATCCCTTTCTGTGCTGGATGAGATTGCGGCGCTCATTCCACCTGAACAGCAGTCGGTGTTTATATCTCTGAAGCAAAAGGCGGCGGCGGAAATACAGAAAGACATTTCCAGAGCGAGTGGCGCGGCGCAAACTCGCGCCGTGTATCAAGCGCTTTCCGGCGACCATCCCGAGGACTTTGAAGCGCTCCGCGGCGCGACGGGCATCTCCTCGGCTATCTTGGACGAAATTCGCTCGGCGACCGCGGAGTTGGTGAAGGCACGCGCCGAAGTTATTAGCGATGTCGCGCGCTTCCGTAAGTATGAGGAGGCGTTCCGCGCATCCGACAATTCCGGAGAGACGGGCGTTTTCTCCGACGACCTCTCGGCATTTTTCACAGAACAAAAAGATGTGTACGGCTCGCGCGAAAAGGCAGAACAGAAAATCGCGGATGTTTCAAAGCTGGTATCCGAATTGTCCGGACTGGCGGGTTCATTGCCGCTCAATTTGGGGTATGGAGAAGATGGATTTGACGAGAGCATCCGAAACGCCGCTCGGCTTTTGAGCTCTGCAGAACGACGGCTTGCCGGCGCTCGCGCGGCGCTCGCGCGAAACGCATTTGGGCTTGCCTACAGTGAAGCGCAGGAAGCCGAGTTTGGAGCGCGCGATGGCATCGCGATTGCGCGGAATTATAAATCGGGAAAACGCAGTCCTGAGATGAAGCCGCCTGTACTTTCAGACGGAGGCGAATGGCGCTTAAACAGCCGATATGAATTTCAGAAATTCTGCATTTCTGTAGGAGGCATTCTTGCTGATACTTTATCTTGCGAATACCAAGATGGCCGCGTCTTTATAGTAGCGAAGGAAGGGTTTCCTGTATCGGTGCCTCTTGCATTTCGACCGACTGAAAAGCGCGTCTTGCCGCAACCAGAACCGGTCGTAGACCCACAAAAACCGCTTCCGTTGCAGACACTGGACCCGACAAAGTCAGGACGATGCGGGGGAATAGAAAAGTACTCGTGCCCTACGGGACTTCTGTGCGTAATGCCTGAGTATACCTATACTTCTTTTGTTGAAACCGGTGCGATATACGGCTCGTGCGAGAAAAAGGAGTCCGTAGAAAAGCGAAAAGATATTAGTTGTCAGGCGTACTTTGAAGGATATGTGTACGATTCCAAGAGTAGTTCATGCGTGCGGCAGAGCCAGAGCGGTTGTAGCAACCCATTTATTTACAAAACGAAAGACGCGTGCGAACTTGGCATTCGCGCAGAAGAGCCACCTGAAAAAGAGAAACAAAGCTGGACGGAGCATATATGGAAGTTTGCAGATGGCGTTGAGACCTCAATGATTCTGAATCGCACCGATTCGGAATATACGAATTATATAAAAAATGTTGCGGCAACATGTCGCGTGATGCCCAAACAACAATTTGTGTGGCGGAGAGGTGCAGGCAATGATTCTGCGGACAACTGGAAGAATTTCGGCATTCCTGACTGCTCAGGAAACGCGTTTGCGCCGGCGAACTGCGGCAATAATATCTGCGAAGCGGGAGAAACGCTCAAAAACTGCTCGCGCGATTGCAGTAGCGGTACGACGGCGGGAGATGCTTATTCTTGCCCTGGGTTTGCGCATGAGCGCATTGATGCTAGAGGCAAACGGTATTGCCAGTTAAATACTAAATATTCGTGCAATTCCACTTACCCGCAATTCTTGTACGAAAGTTCGTACGCGCCATCTTTGTGTCCGAATGAACTGATTGAGAATACTGGTACGACTGCAACAACAACTGGCGTGCAATTTGGAAACTGTGGAGCAAATGTGAGCCGATATAGTTGTGAAACGAGTATGGAATGTGATTGGTATGTGCCGCCGCAGGGCTCGCCATATTGCGCGCCTGCGGTGCGTGGTTCGTGGGTGTCGCACACCTGGCGCTTTACCGACGGTACGGAAACATCATCAATACTTTCTCGTCTTGATAGGGAATACTCAGAGTTTATTGCGTCTGTTGACGCGCAGTGCAAGCTCATTCCACGCACGAAGTTTGCGTGGAAATCGGGCGCGGGCAATGATGCTGCGGACAACTGGAAGAACTTCGGCATTCCGGATTGTTCCGGTACAGCATCTACGGGTAACACGACAGGTGGAGGTACAAGCGGAACAACCTGCGATAGCGCAACAACCGCGCTTCTAGGAACAGGATGCCATAGCATGGGCAATGCATTCTTTAATTCGGAAATGACAAAGTATGTCTGGCCTGGAGGTAGTACGATTTTGGAATGTTCAACTGGGTATGTTTCCGGTTGTAGCGGTTCTGGAGGAGGCACTACCAATTCTGCCGCCTGCTCCGATGGTCGAGATAACGATGGCGATGGAAAAATTGACTATCCATCAGACACCGGGTGTTATAATGCATCTGACAATGACGAGACGATTCCCACAACAACTGGCGGAGGTACTACCAGTATGCAGAAATGTTTTTATCCGAACGCGAGTAAAAACGGCGCGCCTGTCGGCTACACGGTGTGGTGCGAGTCCGATTATGTAAACTGTCATGAAGGAAGCCCGAGCGGAGCATCTATTTCTCTAACCGGCGTATCACTCGGCGCGCCGTCGCAGTGCGAGAGCGGATGGACGGGAGGACCTTCTGGTTCGTGCAACTACAACAATTACTGCGATACATGGGAAAGTAAGGCGACCTGTCCGGTTGAATGCGCAAACGGTCCAGGTACTTACACGACCGGCACCTGCAATAACAACAACTTCTGTGATACATGGGAGAGTGCGGCATCATGTCCTTCAGAGTGCGGAAGCACGGGGGGCGGAACAACTGGCGGAGTTCCGGCAACGCCAACTGGAGTTACCGCAACTGCGCCATCATCGGGGAGTAGTGTAGAGATTCGCTGGACGGACTCATCCACAAACGAAACATACTTCAAGATTTGGCGGCAGGCGGGCGGTTCGTGGGCATTCTTAACACAAGTAACATCAAGCAATGGTCCGACAACAAACACAACCACCACGCATACCGACACCAATGTTCCGAGCGGTTCGGTGAATTACCAGATACAGGCATGTAATACATCCGGCTGTTCGCTTGATTCAATTGTTGCAACCACATGGGTTGCAGGGGGCGGTGGTACCACAACAACAACCACGACTACAAACACAAACACAACAACAAGTTCTCCTGCATGCTCCGACGGACGCGATAACGACGGCGACGGACAAACCGATTATCCATCAGACACAGGTTGTTACAGTTCTGCTGATACAGACGAGGCATACTATCCGACAGGAAGCGGCGGCGCCTCAACAACTTGTGATAGTGCACTTGTCGCACTGCTCGGCGACGGTTGCCACCAGATGTACACGGATTCTTCCGGCAACTCTGTTTATTGCGATGGGCCAATGACGAAATCCGCCAAGAGCGGCGATTCTGCAACGACTGCGGGTTGTATTGGGTCTGGCGGAGGAACTACGAGCGGAAGTTCTTGCCCATCTGGCCAATATTGGAACGGAAGCGCGTGCGTGAATACTTCAACAACCGATTGTACATCTGGCCAGTATTGGAATGGTAGCGCGTGCGTGTCGTCATCACCGTCGTCATCATCTTCATATTGCGGCAACTCTATATGTGAGGCAGGAGTCGGAGAAACGGCAAGTTCATGTATAGCCGACTGCGGCAGCACCAGTGGAGGTTCCAATAACTACGGCTCATGCGGTTCTGCGACAACGCAGTCATCCTGTACAAGTCAAACTAATTGCTACTGGAACTCAGGGAGCAACTATTGTTATTACTCAAGTAGCGGGGGCGCTTCAATCTGGCAGTCGTTCTCTTCTTGGTTGAAGGGTGAATAAAATGATAAGGGCGTGAACACAAAAAGGCGCATATGCGCCTTTTTGTGTTGTGTGAGCGTTTTGGAGAACGATTATAACAGAGATGTTATCCACAGGAATAGAACCTACGATTTATAGCTGGGATTGCTTTATATTGGGCAGAGGGGAGCAAAAAAGGTACGAAAGCTTTTAATTTTGTTAATTCTGACCCCGATATGATTCTATTTATGTATACTTGGCTTAAATTGATTATGAAAATTACACCACAAGAGATAATGCCCAGAATTTCAATAAATGAAATACATCGTTCGCGAATCTCGGTGGTTTTGAGATTTTGGGCGGAGTTGTTATCGCTACCAGTCGCACAATTCGGCAATCCTTGGTATATTCACACAAAGGTAAAGAAAGTGTATGAAAACTACGACAGATATTATGGAATATTGAGATTGGGAGTAAGAAATGGCACTATGTTAAAGTACAAGGTATTATCTCTGATTGAGTTGTTGCCCAAATTGATAAAAAAATAAGCCGGGGTAGCTCAATCGGTTAGAGCGTCCGTTTCATAAGCGGAAGGTTTGTGAGTTCGATTCTCACCCCCGGCACCAGATAGGAAAAGACAGTAAGTTGTGATATTATTAAAATCGTTCGACGCGCTGATAAAAACCGCAAAAGAACCCGGAGAAAAACATCGGCTCGAACCATATTTTAATTTTGGGGGAAGAAAATTTTTTAATCATAAGTCAAAAAATTATTAACTAATAACCATATGAATATGAACAATCAAAAAGGTTTTGCAAACATAGCGCTCATTGTTTTGGTAGTCATACTGGCGGGTGCGTTGGGGTATGTAACTTTAGTCAAGAAACCAGCTCCAGTCGAACAATCACAAATTAATAATTTACAAAATACAGAACCCTCAACACCTCCGCCAGCCAATAACCCTGTCTCACAAAATCCACCGACCATGCAGTCACCAGTCACACCTTCGCAATCTTTACCAACCACTTGTATAGATGAAGTTCACGCTCCCGGCGGAAAAGATCTTCCGCCAGTCATTACTTCGATCTCTCCGACATCTGGCTCAGTGGGAACCAAAGTAGATATTCGCGGTTGTAATTTAGCGGGATTTGAGGGCGACCAGATGGCCATCTTTGAACGAAGTGATGGTGAGAAACTAACCTTCTACGGTTCCGGGTATAACGAGAAAGTGATGACGGTAACGATAGCGGATAATTGTCCAACTGGTTCCGAAATTGGACGCTATTCAGGCATTACATCACCATGCGAAACTATTAAGGCACTTCCAAGTGTGTATAAAGTCTATGTGATCACTTGGGGCGATGAGTTTAAGAGCAATTTGGCGACCTTTACCGTAAAGTAGTTTCAAATCCTGTTTTTTGATTTCTGTAAAAAAACTAATGCCGCCAAAGAAAAACTTGAAATTGTCATTCGTGCGGCTTCCAGCATGCGCCGAGGCTTCGGCGGGCAGGCGCCGCCTTTCCGAATTTTCGCGGGGGGATTTTTCCGGAAAAGTGCGTTCGGACTAATTCAAGAATACTGCATGTTTTTCGCTTGCACTTTCATTTCCCGGTGCTATACTGTATATGCAATGCGTTAGCAAGCTCATTGCTTTAATAGGTAACACATATATACCATGGCAGAAGAAACATGCCCGACATGCAAGAAACCGGTAAGTGAGTGCACCTGCCCGGCAGCGAAATAGTTTTCCGTTACGAAACAAAAACCGCCCAGACCTTTGCGTCAGGGCGGTTTTTGTTTGCAGATACGCGGTTTTTCTTGTATATTTTCTGAAGTTGCGCCCGTGGTGTAACCTGGTTAACATAATCCCCTGTCACGGGATAGATTGCCGGTTCAAATCCGGTCGGGCGCGCAATTATCCATTTACACTAGCTCATGTAGGAGATCGCAGGTTTTCACTCTTCGGGTGATCACCCGTAGGTCTTCCGAAGGGTGACAAATCCCGTCCGCATTTTTGGGCACTGAACATTCTTATTGAAGTTGTCGGATATTATTTGTTTACATGGATTCTATTCTTTGTGTTTTTTTAGGGAAGAATTTGCCGCCAAAGAAAAACTTGTCGTGCCTACCCATTCGAGCGCGCAAGAGTAGTGTATAATAAAGCGCATTATGTGGAGCATGGGGTTTGCGTTAAAAATTACTGGGTTTGTGGTTGCGGCGGGTGTTGCCGCGGGCGGCGTGTATGAAATTGCGCGCGTGTACTCAGTGAAGTCGCTCAAAGAAACGATTGGCACAAAACTTGAATCGGGGGAATATGTTGCGGCGATTGCGGCGTACGACGCGCTTGAAAAGGCGGCACCGAAAGAAGCAGTTGCGGAAAGAAAGAATCTTGCGACCGCACAGCGTTTACTTGCCGCGGAAGAGGACTTGAACCGCGCGCTTCGCGCGGCAGAGCGCGCTGAATGGGCGGATGTGCGTGCGCTTCTTCGCGAAAGCGAAGCAATTCGGAATGCGGCGTTTGCGCGGCATCGCGAAGCGCAGGAACTCTACAATCAAGCCGAAGCGTACGCGGCGGGCGAGCGCCACGAAGCCGTTGTGGAACTTGAAGGGTTGAAGGGCGAAGCAACGAGCGAGAAGGCGAAGCGCGCGCAGGCGGAGGAAAAGGGCTCCGCGCTCCAAAACGCGCTTTTGCAAAAAGAAAAAGAACTCGGCACGCGCGAGCGCGAACTCACAGAGGTAAAGCGGCGAGCGGACGATACGAAAGCCCAACTTGAGGCAGAAGAGGCGCGGACGCGCGAGCTTGCCGCGCAAGTGGAAAAGGAGGTGAAGCAGAAGTTTTTTACGGAATTAAAAACCTATCGCGATTTGGCGCAAAAAGGGAGAGAGCAGTTAGATAATGCCGTTGTAGAAATACAAGCGAAACGAGATGTAACGGCATTGGTGTACATCAGCCAAGGAAAGATTTTGTTTGAGGAGGCGAAAAACAAAACGAACGATTTACGAAGCAATCGTACGCCTTCGGCATATCAATCAAAAGTAGACGATTTAGCTCGGGCGTTTACGGAATTTCTAGAAGCGTCAAAGCAGTTGCGCAACGCAGTTGTGTATATAGAAGAGCAAGGAAGCGCGGAGTTTGCATCCGGCTTGAATAAAGGAAAAACCGCGCTCGCAAACGCCGCGTCGTATCTCGCAGGCGTGTCGGAGTTCATTGTGGGAAATCAGTAGGGTTTTGCAAAAGTTCCAAAAATCCAATAGTATAACGGAACGCCGTTGTAGCTCAGTTGGTAGAGCACGTCATTGGTAATGACGAGGTCTCCGGTTCAATCCCGGACAACGGCTATGCCGCCTTAGCTCAGTTAGCAGAGCATTCGCTTCGTAAGCGAAGGGTCCCCAGTGCAAATCTGGGAGGCGGCTTCAAGAAGATCTTATCCACCTCTCGCGTTTGCTTTTTTGTATGGGTTTGCTAGTATGCAGGTTGCCGCGAAACACCGGGGAAACATACCTGTGGTTTGGTGCGGTTGAGTTCGCTTGGGGGTTTATCTTTCTTCCCCCGCGTCCTGTTTGGACAAAGCCCGCTTAACCGAGTTTCTCTCCTGTCACGGCATTTCTGGGCGTTCTGACAATAGTCGGAACGCCCCTTTTTTGATACTCTACACAAATGGAAAGAGATAAAGAACATAAGATAACCGAACTTGAAGCCGCGATGAGCGCTGCGGATTTTTGGGCTGACAAGGCGAGAGCGCAGGAAGTGGTGCGCGAATACAATGAATTAAAAAAAGTAGACGATAGTGGCGGGTACGACGACGGCGATGCGATTATGACTATTTTCTCTGGTGCTGGAGGAGACGACTCTGAGGATTTTTCGGCAATTCTTTTAGAAATGTATCGCAAGTTTTTCGCGCGTAAGAGTTGGGGTGTCTCAATTATTCATAAAAACCAGAACGATCATGGGGGGTTTCGCAATGTTACGATTGAAGTAAATGGAAAAGGTGCGTACGGCGAACTCAAAAATGAATCTGGAGTGCATCGGCTTGTGCGCATTTCGCCGTTTAATGCGCAACAGAAAAGACATACTTCGTTTTCAATGGTGGAAGTGATTCCAAAATTGTCGCCGACCGATAAGCATATTGAGATTCCGGAAAGCGAACTTGAAATCACCACGGCGCGCGCAGGCGGTCCGGGCGGGCAGAATGTAAACAAGCGCGAGACCGCAGTGCGCATAGTGCACAAGCCGACCAATCTTTCGGTGCATGTAACGAGCGAGCGCAATCAGGCGCAGAATAAGGAGAAGGCGCTTCAGATTTTGCGCGGAAAGCTTTACAAACTGCGCGAGCAAGAACGATTTGCGAAAGAGAAGGGCATGCAAATCTCTAAAACAACGAGTGTTGAATGGGGCAACCAAATTCGTTCGTATGTTCTGCATCCGTACAAGATGGTAAAAGACCATCGTACGGGCGTGGAAACCTCGCAGGTTGATAAGGTGCTTAATGGCGAGCTTGATGAGTTTATTGAAGCCGAACGAAATTTGTAATACACTGTTCTTATGCTTCATTTTGATAAGGTATATAAAAAATACAACGGATGCATGGCGCTAGACGGCATTTCGTTCCGCGTGAGCCCTCGCGAATTTGTGTCTGTAGTTGGGCATTCGGGAGCTGGGAAGACAACGCTCCTTAAAATGCTTCTTGCGGAAGAGCGGCCGACCGACGGCTCTGTCTTTTTTGAGCAAACAGATATTTACAACTTGCCGTCGCGGGAGATGAATGCTTTGCGCAGAAGGATTGGGGTTGTGTTTCAGGATTATCGTTTGCTTCAGAATCGGACCGCGTATGAAAATATTGCGTTTGCGATGGAGGCATCGGGCAAAAGCGATGATGAAATCGCGGCAGATGTGCCGCACGCGCTTGAACTAGTGGACTTGGGCGAAAAGATGTGGAACTTCCCGCACGAGCTTTCAGGCGGAGAGAAACAGCGCGTGGCGATCGCGCGCGCAATTGTGAACCAGCCGGATGTGCTGATTGCCGACGAGCCGACCGGCAACCTTGACCCGATGAACACCTATGACATTGTTCAGATTCTTAAACGCATCAACGACCTCGGTACGACGGTGATGCTCACGACGCACAACAAAGGTGTGATTGACTCACTCGGCAGGCGCGTGATTACGATGGAGCATGGCAAGATTGTGCGTGATGACCCAGAAGGAAGGTATGTGTTGTGATACAATGTGTTTGATGAAAAAGTTTTTGTTTCTCGGACTTATTCTGCTTTTCTCATCGCCTTTTTTTGCGCTGGCGCAACAACCCTACGCGCGCTACTGCCCCGACCCTACACATATTTTTACGGGCGTTGCGACAAACCGCGATGGCTCGCCAAAAATTGAACTCGTGGTGGACCCTATTTTCAACGAGAAAATGAAACGGGAGCGGTTCACCGACTACTTACCGGTTGCGCCAATCTATGACCTCGTCTTCTCGGTTGTTCCCAGCATAAACGAATACTGTTTGCCGCAGTATGACGAAAACGGAACGCGCATCAAAAAAATGGACCCGCCGAAGACACTCCCGTTTACCGCATCCATAGAACTTTCCGGCAAAGCACTTATATCCGCCTCCTCGCTCGCATGGAACGGTAGGCGAAACGAGAACGAACAGCCGCTCTATGAGTGGAAAATAAAGGGTTGGGAAAACGGCATCGTCTCGGAGTCAAAGATGGAGAAGCTCATTCGCGCTATTCACGACAATAACCCGCCGCCAACACTTGCGGTGCAAATGAAGTTCTCGGACGGCAGGCGCGAACGCATAGACCAAAGCACTAATTTCACGCTCTGCGCGCCAGTGTGGGGAAGCGGCGCGCATGAAGTGGTGTACGACCGCGTCGCGCACCGCCTCTCCGATTTTATCTACCAGTCGGAGTCAATCATTTCCGGCGCGTTTCTTAAAGTTGACCCATTTCGGGAGTATCAAAAGTGGTTTACGCACCTGATTAACCTCCGCAATTACTACGGAGAGAGCTGGTTCAATATACACCTTGCCACTCGAAAAGGGGAACAGCACATTGCGGAAGATTGCGGGGGCAAGCAAAGCAACCATATCGCCATTTCACCGCTCGTACCTCTTGGAGATTTTGCATCCGCGCTCAGCAGTGGTCGCTTTATTCAAATTGCGTCTGATGTAACAAAAAGAATTCTAGATTACAATGCGATGGGAACCTCTCTTAAGTTTTTTGTTCCAGTACCATTTCCGTTAATTGCGCTACACGAATTTGGACATGTGTTTTCCGGTCTTAATGATGAATATCTGTCTGGGCAAGTTAGTGGGAAAAACTGTAGCATTAATCCAGCATTTGATTGGAGTTACAACGGCGTTCAGTATGGAGATACTTCATTTGAAGGATGCGGATATCCAACTGTTCATCATCGACCATCAGAGAAGAGTATCATGCGAGGCGCGCAGTCGGGCGAGACGCGTTTCAATGTCGTGAGTTGTGGTTACATTATCGCTGCCATCAAAAAAGAAGGAGAAGGTCCCAAGTATTGGAAAGAATGTATGAATCCAGAGTGGAATACCATAAAGCCGATCGGAAAAGTCGCTTCATTTGGATTGCCGAATCTTGCCTCAATCTTCCAGTCGCTCATTCGCGTACCTTCCTCTGCGTCCGTGCGTGACGCGGTTGGGAGTGGAGAAGAGATACATATTGAACACTTTAGCGCCGACGGGACGATAACCGGTGAGGTTATCTCGGTTCCGTCCATTTCATACTCCCCGCTACCGCTTGCGGATGTTGATTTGTCGGAAGACACAAGCGAACTCAACTCACAAACCGTTCCTCCGACATCTAACCTAGGCGACCTCGCAAACGAATCCATTTTTGACACCGTATCCGTGAACCTCAAAGTGAATGGGCAAGACGGGCCTGTTGAAGTGGAAAAAAGAAGCCGCATCGTACTGAGTTGGATTTCCGAAGGCGCAACCAGGTGCCGCGGAGTATGGTCAAAAAATGATATTAAACTATCTGGAACCGCGGCAGGTCGCATCACTAGAGATGCAACAATTAAAGTCGCCTGCATCAATGCAGACGGCGAGCGCGCGGATGATGCAGTGGTGGTGAATGTGGTAGAATAGCAATGTATGTTTTGGACTAATGTAAAAAGAATTTTGAGGACGGGGTGGCAGCATTTTATGCGCAATGCGTTCGTGTCGCTTTCTGCTGTTTTGATTATGTCCGTAACGCTTCTGACCATTGGCGCGGTGGCGTTTACGCTTGCGCTCCTTGACGGTTCGCTCCGCGAGATTGAAAGAAAGATTGACCTAACGGTTTCTTTCACGACGGTCGCGCCGGAGAACGAGATTTTGGAAATAAAGTCGGCACTTGAGTCGCTTCCCGAAGTCGCCTCAGTGTTGTACACGACGCGCGAGCAGGCGCTTGACGCATTTCGCGCGCGCAACCAAAATGACTCGCTTATTTTGCAGGCGCTCAATGAAATTGGCGACAACCCGCTCGGTGCGACTCTCTCTGTGCGCGCCAAAAACCCTTCGTTTTACGAAAGCATTGCAAAGTTTCTCGCGAGCGACACAGCACTCTCTCCCGCGAAACTCTCGGTGATTGAGCGCGTCAATTACGAAGACAACCGCGCGGTATTTGAGCGGCTCTCGCGGTTCGTTTCGTCTGCAAAACAACTCGGTGTTGCTGTGTCGGTTATACTCGGGCTGATTTCTGTACTTATCGCTTTCAACACCGTGCGTCTCATTATTTACATCTCGCGCGATGAAATTGCAGTTATGCGGCTCGTAGGGGCGACGAGCCGCTTCGTGCGCGGACCATTTGTAATATCTGGGATTTTGTACGGGTTGGTTGCGGCGGCGCTCACGCTCACGCTTTTTTTCCCGCTTACATATTACTTAGGCGATGCGACCGAGCAATTTTTCTCTGGCGTGAACCTTTTCCACTACTACAACACAAATTTCTTTGAGTTTCTTGCGCTTATTGGTGGGTCAGGGCTCATCGCAGGCGCACTGTCAAGCTGGTTAGCCGTCCGAAAATACCTTAATGTGTAGCTGAACATACGAATATACGAATGATACGAATCTGCGAATGGCTACGAATATGAAACAAAGAAAACATAAATATATTTTCGTCATTGGCGGCGTGATGTCTGGAGTCGGCAAAGGCGTCACGACCGCGTCTATCGCAATGCTCCTTCAGGCAAAAGGTTTTAAGGTCAACCCGATAAAGGTTGACCCGTATCTTAATGTTGACGCGGGAACGATGAATCCAACCGAGCACGGCGAGGTGTTTGTGCTTAACTCTGGTCTGGAATGCGACCAAGATATGGGCAATTACGAGCGTTTTCTAAATCTCAATTTAGGCAACGACGATTACATTACTAGCGGAATGGTGTATCGCCATGTGATAGATAAAGAGCGCGCGCTCGGCTACAAGGGTAAATGTGTGGAGGCACTTCCTCATATTCCAAACGAGATCTTACGCCGTATAGATCGCGCAGTGGAAACATCCGGCTCAGATGTTTCCGTTATTGAAGTTGGCGGTACGGTTGGCGATTATCAAAACATTATGTTTCTTGAAGCGGCGCGCCGGCTTTGGCTAACGCATCGCAATGATGTAATTTTTATTCTAGTATCATATCTTCCAGTTCCAGGGACGATTGGTGAAATGAAAACCAAGCCGACACAAAACGCAGTACGCCTTCTCAACTCGTATGGAATTCAGCAGGACTTCATAATTGCGCGCGGACCCGTCCCGCTTGATGAAAAGCGCAAAGAAAAGCTCGCGATTTGGTGCAACACTGAAGCGGAGCGGGTCATTTCCGCGCCAGACATTGAGAGCATTTACGATGTGCCTCTTAACTTTGAGAAAGACAATATCAGCTCGCTCATACTTTCTTCGCTCAATCTGAAAAGCCGCGTGCGGCGCGACGGTTTTGAGAAATGGAAAAAGTTCGTATCGCGTACAAAAAACGCAAAAGAAGAGTTGTCTATCGCGGTTATTGGAAAGTATTTTGACACCGGAGATTTCATGCTCTCGGATGCTTACCTTTCCGTTATTGAAGCAGTAAAGCACGCGGCGGCGAAGCTCGGGAAGAAAGCAGTACTTTCGTGGCTAAACGCAAAGGATTACGACCATAAATCCGAAGACGGATTGGGTAAAAAAGAGGGTAGCGATATATCATCGCTTAAACAGTACGACGGCATTATTGTTCCAGGCGGATTCGGCGAGGCGGGCATTGAAGGAAAAATTAAAGTAATACAGTTTGTGCGCGAAAACAAAATCCCATATTTCGGACTTTGCTACGGAATGCAACTCGCGGTTATAGAATACGCACGGAATGTCGCGGGGCTTCTCGGCGCGCATACGACAGAAATAAACAAAGAAGCGCTGCACAAAGTTATAGACATTATGCCGGAGCAGAAGAAGCATATGGAAGAAGGGAAGTACGGCGCCACGATGCGCCTCGGCGCATACGAAGCGCGCGTGAAAGATGGGACGATTGCACGCAAGGCGTATGGAAAAGAAATAATTTACGAACGGCACCGCCACAGGTATGAAGTAAATCCGGAATATATCGGGCATTTGGAAAAAGTGGGTATGATTTTTTCCGCCACTTCTCCAAACGGCGTGCTTATGGAAATCGCAGAACTACCTCGCAAAATCCACCCGTTCTTTCTCGGCACGCAATTTCATCCCGAGTTTCAGTCGCGCCCCCTCGTCCCGCACCCGCTTTTCACCGAGTTTCTCAAATCCGCCTCCGCGCGGCGCAATAAGAATAAATAACAATACCTTGTATTCTCTTATTCGTGAGAATTAGACAATAAGAAAAGAAAGAAGTGGAGATGGAGGAAGAGATGTGTAGTATACTGATAAATATGGAACTGAAAGAGTTGCAAAAAATACTAAAGGCTCTTGCAAATAAGCGGCGGCTCGCAATACTTCGTTTTCTTAAGAAAAACGGCGAAGCGAATGTAACTGAGGTTGCAGAAGAAATTAACCTTTCCGTTAAATCAACCTCGCGGCATCTATCGGTTCTATTTTCTGCAGATTTAGTTGAACGGGACCAGCGGAGCTTGGAGGTATACTATCGTTGCGTCACATCGTTTCCTTCGGTTATCAAAGGTATTATATCTATTCTCTAATTCGTGAGATAAACGAATATAGATAAAGTTTATATTTCTTTAACTTTTTTCTAATATGTCCATAAGCGTCGGAATTGGGTTGGCGTTTGTGGCTATGTTTTGTTGGGGCATAGGGGACTTTTGGATTCAGAAATCAACGCGGAAAGTCGGAGACCTTGAAGCGCTTTTTTTCATTACGGCTTTCGGTGCGCTTATACTTCTGCCGTTTGTGTACAAAGATATCCCGGCGCTTTTTTTAGAATCGCCGCACACGCTTGTGGTACTCGGCGTACTCTGCGTCGTCTTACTTCTCGCCGCCATTCTTGATTTTGAAGCACTCCGAGTCGGGAAGCTTGCGGTGGTTGAGCCAATATGGTCGTTTGAAGTTCCCATCGCTGGGCTTCTCGCGTTCTTTATTCTGAGTGAGCGCATTGATTTATTTCAGATATTTCTTATTATCATCTTGTTATTCGGGCTCGCGCTTGTTTCTCTCAAAAAACAGTATAAATGGCGGCATCTTTTGTTAGAGCGTGGAACCATTCTTGCATTTCTCGGCGCGGTGATGATGGGAGGCGCAAATTTTTTTATGGGCTGGTTTTCACGCTTGAACGACCCTATTATGGCGAATTTTATTACTGATATTTTTATCGCTGTAGTAATAGGAACAGTTTTACTTGTAAGTGGTAAACTACAAAAAACCATAAGAGACATTCGTGGAAACAAGACGATACTTTTACAAATGTCTGTTGCAGACAAAGCGGCATGGGTTGCGTTTGCGTTTGCTATGACGCTTGCGCCTATTGGAGTTGCCGTTGCTCTGTCGGAGAGTTATATTATCGTTGCGGTGTTGTTGGGGCTTGCTGTCAATAAAGAACGGCTCGGCGCACACCAGAAAATTGGTCTTGTATGCGCTGTGGTTGCAGCAGTGGTTCTTGCAGCAGTTACCTCATTATAATCGTAAAGAACATATCTATTCTCTAATTCGTGAGAATAAGGGAACATAAAGAGACGAAAACCAATAATATGAAAATCATAAAGAAAAAGATTCATCCGGAGTATTTTGACGCTGTGGCAAGCGGAAAGAAGTGCTATGAATTTCGCGTGGCCGACTTTAATGTTGCGGAAGGGGATGTTTTAGTTTTGCAAGAGTGGGACCCAAGTGAGAAAAAATATACAGGCAGAGAATTACAAAAGAAGATTTCGTATGTCGGGAAGTTTACACTTGATTCATTTGGTCAGCGTGAAGCATTAGAGAAAAACGGGTTTTACATACTATCTCTTGAGTAGAACCCTGTGATATAATTTATCTGTTGATTATCAGTTATTTATTTTTTAAATATGCAACATTATATTTGTACGGGCGGGTGCGGAGGCGAGTCAAGTAATCTCATTGTGTGTCAGGCGGAAGGGTGTAAAAAAGAGGGTGAACCGCTGACGCCGTGCGATTGCGGAGACAGCGTGCACCATCACCATTCGGAGGAAAAGGAAAAAGAAAACGAATAGTCCCTCTTTTTACTCCGTCGTCTTTCCGTCAAACTCCGCTTCGCGCGCTTCGGCATCCGCTTTGGTTGTGCGAACAATACCGTCTTTGTGATGCGCGGGCGAGTAAATAGTGTACAGTTTTAATTCATTTTCCGATGAGGTATTTACAACATTGTGTTGTGCACCTGCGGGTACGACGATTGCATCTCCATCCACTACTGCGTATTCGTTGCCGTCAACAATTACTTTTCCCGTCCCGCGCTCAAAACAGAGAAACTGGTCATTGTCAGGATGCGCCTCCATTCCTATTTCTTCATACGGCTTGAGGAACATCAGCACGAGCTGGCTTTGCGCACCGGTGTATAAAACGCGCCGATAGTTTCGGTTTTCAAGCGTCAGATTCTCAATATTCTGATGAAATCCTTTCATAATATTTTTAAAGTACTTTTATAAAAATAAACCCGACCTTTTTCGTAACTGCGGGACTTGGACTCGAACCAAGATAACGACCTTCAGAGGGTCGCGTCCTACCATTAGACGATCCCGCAAGAGCGGGTGAATTATAACACATTTTTTATGGGCGGGAGAGGACTTGAACCTCCATGCCTTGCGGCACCAGCTCCTAAGGCTGGCGTGTCTGCCATTTCACCACCCGCCCATTGAGTATATACTGTAAATCTGTTACAGTTTTTTATCAACCGCCCATAGCTCAGTTGGTAGAGCAACCGCCTCTTAAGCGGTGGGTCGTAGGTTCGAATCCTACTGGGCGGATATCTTTTTTGCCCGGGGTGGGAGTCGAACCCACACTCCTTACGGAACCTGATCTTAAGTCAGGCGCGGCTGCCAATTACGCCACCCGGGCATTAAGGCCTGGGGGGGAATCGAACCCCCGCATGTTGGTTTTGCAGACCAAAGCGTTACCACTTCGCCACCAGGCCATACTCCTATACTACTGTGTATGCGACAATTCTTCAATTCGCTGGCGATTCTTTTCTCCGCGGTCAATTATGAATGTAATTTTGGGCAAGCGGCGCATTCGCGCCGCTTGCCCTAAAAATTTCCTGAACCCTCCCGCGCGCCGATTTGCAAATGCAACCGCTTTTTCTTCCTCGCTTTCTGGGAGTACCGAAAGAAGAATAGTTGCGCGGCTATTTTTCTCCGATAGCGTTACGCCTGTCACGGTAATGAGCGAATTGCGGTTTGATTCCATTTCCAAAAAACGCGCGGCTTCGCGCGCGATTTCTTCCGCCAATCGCAATTTCTTTTTTTCTGTTGCCATAGTTCGCTTACACTTCTACAATTTTTACTACCTCAATTGTGTCGCTTACGGCGAGTGGAAAGGTACTCGTGGTAAGCGCGCCGAACTCTGTTCCTGCCGCCGCCTCGCGTGCCTTTTCTTTAAATCGCTGAAGCTCTTTTACTCTACCCGTACCTATGCGCTCGCTGCGTCGCACAATTATAAATTCATCGCCGAGCGCTAGCATTCCTTCAAGAACCTTGCCTCCGACGACTTGCGTATTCTTTTCTTCCGAAAATAACTTCACAATGCGGGCTTGTCCTGTTATTTCTTCGCGCTTTTCTTTCGGCGTGCGTTCTTTCACAAGTTCGGCAAGAAAGTCGGAAAGGCGATAGATGATGTCAAAAAGATGTATGTCTGCGCCGCCAGTTGCCTTTGATGATTTTTTTGCGCCCGCGTCTGTGCCAACATTAAACCCGACAACTAAAGCACCCGCCACGCTGTCCGCAATCTTCACATCTCCTTCGCCTATATTGCCCAGCCCCGCACACACGATTTTTATTTCCGTCTTTTCTGTTTTTAATTTCTCAATCTCGTGCCGTATCGCTTCAATGCTTCCTGCATTATCAGCTTTTATAATAAGCGGAATCACAGTATGTACACCGACTCGTTCAGGCACTTTCTCGGTTTTACTAGAAGGCACAACCGCGCGCGCCGCGTTTTCTTCAAGCGCTTTTTCCGCTTCTTTTTTATTTACATATGCGCGGAACGGCGCGCCGGAGTGGGGAAGTGCGCTCCAACCGTACGCGCGCGCGATGCGCCCGCAGCCAGCTTCAGCTAATGGCTTGCCCGCGAAGTCCTCAACCGTACGAAGCGTTGAAAGCGCGTTATCGGCAAGAATCGCATTTCCCTTGCGCAACACTCCGTTTTTAATAACAAGCGTTGCGCAGATCCCCTTCGCGCTTGAGCGTTCGGCTTCTATCACCACTCCTTCGGCGAGCCGCCCAGAGTCGCGCGGCGCATCATTCATATCGGCAAGGAGTAGCACTAGGTCAAGCAGTTCAGAAACGCCATTTCCGGTTTTTGCAGAAACGCTCGCGGACGGTATGCTACCGCCATACCCTTCCACATACAGTTCATGTTCGGCTAGCGACGCTTTCGCGTGTTCAACATCCGCATTCGGTTTATCGGTTTTGGTAAACGCAACCACAAATGGTGTCTTGCACTTTTGCAGAATTTTTATTGACTCTATCGTTTGCGGTTTCGCACCTTCGTCTGCGGCTACGACGAGAATGGCGACATCCGCAACTCCGGAAGCACAACTTCTGCTTGAGCCAAACGCTTCGTGCCCAGGTGTGTCTATGAAAGAAATCTGCCGCTCTTTTCCGTCAGCAGTTTTATGCAAAACTTCATACGCGCCGATGCGCTGGGTAATTCCGCCCGCCTCTTTTTCCGCGACATTGGTTTTGCGGATGTAGTCAAGAAGCGTGCTTTTGCCGTGGTCAACATGCCCTACAACCGCTACCACCGGCTGGCGCACTTCGTTTTGTTTTTCTGTTGTTTTTGAGTTCGGCATAAAAAATAATCGTATCACGATTTCCACACGATTGCGAGTTTTTCGTGTATGTGGTTTTATGGTCGTTATGAAAAGAATATATTTGGACCACGCTTCTACGACTCCGCTTGATGCGCGAGTGCGGAAGGTAACAGAGCCATATTTCGCAAAGAATTTTGGAAACCCAAGTTCCATTCACGCAGAAGGAGTTGCGGCAAAGAAAGCAGTTGACGAAGCGCGCGTAAAAGTTGCGCGCGCGCTGGAAGCGCGCGCAGAAGAGATTATTTTTACAAGCGGCGGCACCGAGGCGAACAACTTGGCGATTTTCGGTGTTGTGAATAATAGTAGAAAGAATGTACACATCGTTACAACAAACATAGAGCATTCATCTGTACTAAAACCACTGCGCGAGCTTGAACGGCAGGGAAGTGCGGAAGTTTCGTATATTCCAGTTGAGCCGAACGGAATCGTGCGCGCAGAAAAAATTATTTCGGCAATCCGTCCGAACACAGTACTCGTGTCGGTCCAGTACGCGAACAACGAAATCGGAACAATTCAGCCGATTGCAAAAATCGGCAAAATGATTAAGGCACTTGACGCGCAAAGCTCTCGCCCAATTTTCCATGTAGACGCATGTCAGGCACCGCTCCATCTCAACTGTTTGGTGAATGCGCTCGGTGTTGATTTGCTCACGCTGGACGGTCACAAAATGTACGGACCGAAAGGAGTTGGGTGTTTGTATGTGCGCCGCGGCACGCCGCTCGCGCCAATTCTTTTTGGTGGCGGGCAGGAGAACGGCATGCGTGCCACGACTGAAAATGTGCCCGCCATAGTCGGCTTCGCCGAAGCACTCCGCATTTCGCGCACGGAGCGCGCGAAAGAGTCCGCACGTCTCTCCGCGCTCCGCGCCCATCTCTATACTAGTGTTTTGCAAAACACTAGCATAAGAAGCCGAAAGATAATGGTGAATGGAAGTATGGAGGCGTGCGAGCGGTTGCCGAACAATTTGAATATCTCACTCCTCGGCATAGATACCGAAATGCTGACGCTCCAACTAGATGCAAAAGGAATTGCAGTGTCTACCAAAAGCTCGTGTCTCAAAGACGAGAAAATCTCTTATGTCGTCGCGGCGCTTGATAAGAATAAATCTCGCGCCTCATCCACTCTCCGTTTCACTCTCGGCCGCGGCACAACAAAGAAAGACATTGAATACACAATAAAGGTTTTAATTGATATACTAAAGAAATGCTGATTATTTATACCAAAACAGGATGTCCGTGGTGTCGGGACGCGCTCGCGCTTTTGCGCGACAAAAAAGTTGCGTTCTGCGCGCAAAAAGCGGACAAGAAAAAACACCAACGCTGGACTTAGACAGCGACATCCTCGCCGACACCGACGCTCCCGCCATTGAAGCATTTCTCAAATCCAAAGGCGTGATTTCGTAATCTGATTTATCTATTGCAGTATTTTGCAAAATACTTGTATATACAGTCATTTTGCAAAATGTCTGTATAAAGACCTATTGTCTAATTCGCGCGAATTAGCACATAAGAAAAAACGGATCAGCGCGCGCTGATCCGTTTTTTGTGGTGCAAAATATGAAGTTTTCCGATGTCAAAGTTATCCACATGATTTAGCTTGCTTTTATATCAATAGTGCAATACTATTGTATATGCTCGCTTTTTAATCATAATTGAGTAACATATAGATATGGATAAAGAATTAGAACAAAAGAACGCAAGGTTTAAGAGGTTGGCAACAAAAAGGACCAATATAATCCTTGATAGAATAAGAATTTTAGGTAACTGCGCCTACAGAGGCGCGTACGAGTATAGTGAGGCGGAAATTAGTAAAATCTTTTCCGAAATTGACCGGTTGCTTAAAGAAACAAAAGCAAAATTTCATTTTCCTAAAAGTAAGGAATTTAAATTGTAAAAACATGGAACGAACAATCTTCACACAAATAGTAAACCGTGAGAAAGATATTGAGGCAGTCGCGGACGGCTACAAGACAAAAATCAATCATGAATTGTGGTTGGCTGATGGTCTCCAAAAAGACGCAATCCAAAACTGCTGGGATGTTCGTAGTGATAAGAAGCACGGAAAAAATTGGGAGTGCGGTTTTTTATTGATGAAGATTGATAACAAGGAAGTTCTTTGTATTTCGGATAAAGGTACGACTGGTCTGAATGGTACGAAGTTTTATACTCCAAATGAACTAACGAAAATTTTAGAGAAAATTTCAAATGAGAGTCAACGAGGTGAAGATTTAGCCTGCTTCCTAAATTCAAATTGGAGTTCAAAATCTATCGAAGAAGGAGGAAATAGAGGTCGTGGCAAAACCCTTTTTTTGGTCGCGTCGCAGAGCAAAAATGTTTTCTTTGAATCATTGCGATCAACCGACAACTCGTATGTTTTTGGCGAATTTTATCTCGATACGGCCGACAAACAAGTTAAGTTTAGTTTGCATTATGACGATGACGGAAAGGCAATGTTAAAGTCAGAACTTGGCGAAAAAATTAGTCCAATAACCGAATATGGAACTAAAATTTTTATTTTGAATCCCGATACGGCCGTTACGCAGGCAATAAAGAGTGGCGAATTGATTTCTTTCATTAGCAATTCTCGATGGGAAACTATTAGAAAATATGAAGCAAAGATTTTTGTTGATGATGGAAACGAGAAGAAGTATGCTAATCTTCCTTATTGGTACGAGAATGAACTGAAGGGGGTTGAAGAAAAAGAATTTTCTCCCGAAATAATTAAAGATGGAACAGAGTATAAAATTAAGCGACTTGTTTTGAGATACGCACCAAACCTCAATGTACCCGATTCTATAAGGGGTATCGCCATACAGCGCGGCGGTATGACCATTGAAAGAATACCGGCGGAGGAATTAGTTAAAGAACAAGGAATGACTGATATTTACGGCTGGTTGGAGATGGAAAGTAAGCCACTTGAAGAGGAGATGAAAATTCGTTGCGAAGGACCAGAACATTTTAATTTTACTTGGACCCTAAATCCAGCGCGGTATCTGCGAAATCATATTCAGTCGAAAATACGAGAATTTGCTAAGGACTTAAAAATTATTGAGTCAGAGCAAGCGAAGAAAAATAAAATCCAAAAAACCGCCGAGGAAGAAGCGTTAAAACTCCTTACCCCGCTATTTAAGAAACTCGGACTTTTTGGAAAACACAAAGGAAAAAGAAAGAAAAAGGGATTATCTCGTAAAAAGAATGAGCCATTACGGTTGTCGGTTCCCGATATGGAGTTTCCGAGAGATGACAAACGAGTTAATTACGGAGAAAAAATAAACGGTACCTATGTTGTTCCTATAAACGAATTTGGCGAAAGTATTTTGGTACTCGTTCGTGTTTTTATTGTATCGGCTGATGGCAAGACAGAAATGTTGCAGGAGAAAGAAATTAATTTGCACACTGGAGAGGGGCCTAGGATTGGCCCCGATGAAATAGCCATATCAAAAAAGTATAAAGCTGGTGGCTATTCTTTGCGAGCGCGCATGATTGCCCTAGAGAATAAAGATAAGATATTACCGGATGGCGTAAAAATTGAAAAAGGAACAATTCTATACGAAAGAGTAAATCAAAAGTTTTATGTTGAAATTAACCCACCAGAATCCGGTCCATTTGAATTTCAACCAAAAGGGAAAGATGATAAAAGTTATTTGTTTGAGTGGGAACAGGAAGGAGATGGGTACATTATTTATTACAATGAATTACACCCGCGTATTAAACCGTTATTAAATGATGGCGAAGGATTACGAGATTATTTCGCGGAACAGGGTTCGTTGCTCGCACTTCAGATAAAACTTGAGGAGCTTATCGCGGATGATGATAAGGAAGATAAAGATTTTACAAAGCTTGTTAAAGGTAAAGACGCTTCGGCTGTCTATAAACTTTTTCTTAATAGACATAGCGAGTTTCTATGGAGTTTAAAGGAATAATATGGTCATCAAAATAAGAAAAAAGAATAAATCTAAGGAAACCGTTCAGTATAAGAGCGCTAAAAAAATTCTTACGCCACAAGACATTAAGGAGGCGGATCGTTTTGATGACGCCTTGAATCAAGAGATACAAGAAATTGAGAAAGTTTTACTAAAAGAAAAGATGCTTACTCCCGAAGCCAGAAAATCCAATATGTTAGGAGCTTGGTACTTAATTGGTACTAGAATCAATAATTTCTTAAAAAAATATAAGGTATCCTCGGAGGAGGAGAATCTTTTCTGGGATCATCTCTATGGGCGTTCATCGCTTATCAGTAAAACAGCTCCTACAAGCAAAATTAGTAAAACTAGAAACGATTTTAGGATAGCTTCTCTTTTGGCCCACCATCCAATAACTAAATTGGAAAAAATAGAACTTTGGGCTTTGTGGAGAGAAATAATTACATACAAAGCGTTTAAGGACGAAAGAGTTTTAGACTGGGTAATAAAAAAGTTAGAGCAGTCTCCGCCAAAAACGAGAAATGAAGGAAGGCCGTTTTTGAAAGCAGTTTCTAAAAGGCTGAAAAGGATTGACACTACTGTGTTGAGTGATAAAGAGTTAATAGTAAAACTTAATGAGGTGACTAGGTGGTAATTATGCTGAAGATAACTGTGTTATTTGTTGAGGTTGAGTGGATTATAAGGGAGATTTCTTTGGTTTATTACGGTTTATTACCCGTAAATATCTCTGTGTTTTGTTTCAATTGAGATAACAAAGAATTTTTCTTGGAGTAACCAAAAGAAAATACGTCCAGCATTCGGTAGCTCCGTTTCTTTTACGTCCGCATCCGGAGGAAGTCCGGTGAAAAGGGAAGTATAGGGGGGTTTGTTTAAAATGGAATCTCTAATGAGATTAGAAGCAGGCAGAGTTTTTGAAGTAAGTTCAGTGATTTGTTTCAACTTTCGGAATAGAGCTTTTGTTTTTGTTTCATCAATTTGCTCATAGCAACAGATATTCTCTTTTAGATAGGTGAATCTGAGAACAAATTCTTTAGGTGGTTCGTCGGGAATGGCGGGATTAATCGCCACCTTTTCAAAAAGAAATCTGTCAGGAAGACGCGAGATTTTCTCAATAGTTTCTATAGGAAGGTGTTGAAGTCTTCCCTTCGCCGCCTTAAGCGCGAGCTGCCGTTGTTTCTGTGAGTCGTTGTGCATAAAATCTTTGCATCAGGTCAGTTGAAATAATATTTTGAGATGGCTTGTCAGACGCAACATCCTTGCGTGCTTCTTGCCACGGTGCTTCGCTGTGCGTGAGCACTTCAAGATAGTTTCCGTCATATTTTCCGTATACTCCCCATACCATATCTAACACCCCCTTTTCTTTTTTATCTAATTCCATGAAGTTATTTTTTAGTATCTCTGGGTGTGGCTGTATAAAATTAAATTCGCGGAATGTCTGCCATACCCGAGGAATTGCTGGACCGTGTACCCACGCCTGAAATTCATCTCGGAATAACCTTTCGTGGTTAAGCACAAGATTCCAAGCCTGTGCGTAATACAAAAGTTTCTGCATCTTTTTTGGATCCAGTCCCTTCCCATCCTCCTCATTCTTTTTTAAGAAGTAGTTTGCAACAAGGAACACTTTATCTTCTTTGTTTGGCATTTGATTAAAGTAGAGAAAATTCAGCTGAAAAACCCTTCCTTAAATTATCGCCTGTTAAAGATACAGAGGCAATACCCTAATGTGGATAATTCTAAAAGTCAATATCGGGCGTCGTGGAAAACATGAGAGCGAGGAATGTGCTTTTGTGGAACGGCGAGGAGCCGAGCGGGCAGGGTGTCTCCCGAGGCACCAGATGTTTGAAGCCCATCAACATCTGGTGCCGAAGAGGGGACGAGCGAGGCGAGCGGATAAGAAAAATTTCCTCGCTGGGGAAATTTTTCGGTTCCGCAAAAGCAGCATTCCGAGCGTATTTACACCCCAATCAGCACTGGAATCACGACGGGGCGCTTGGCGGTCTTTTGGAAGAGGAAGCGCGACACATTGTCCGTTACGGTATCTTTGATGTAATCAAAGTTAATCGGGCGCATCCCAGCCGCGGTATCCTCAATCGTTTTCTTGATGATGATGCGCGTTTGGTTCAGCAGGTCTTGCGATTCGCGCAAGTACACGAACCCGCGCGAAATGATGTCGGGCGACTTACGCAGTTTGCCGTTCATTCCGTTTATACTCGCGATAATCACAAACATTCCGTCTTCCGAAAGCATCTGCCTGTCGCGAAGCACCACTTCTTGCACACCGCCAATCGCGAATCCGTCTACCATAATCGGGTTCGCTGGCGCCTTTTCTTTGTAGGTGCGAATTGTTTTTCCGTCCGCGCTGATGTCTATAAGCGAGCCGTTATCAGGGACGATAATATTTTCTTTCGGAGCGCCGAGCGACATCGCGAGGTCAGCGTGCTGGCGAAGCATATAGTGGTTGCCGTGGAGTGGAATGAAGAAGCGGTATTTGATTTGCCGGTGGATCCACGCGAGTTCCTCCTTGTTGCCGTGCCCAGACGCATGCACATCTGAATCAAGGTAGGTGATTATGCGGGAAGCGGAGCGATACAAGTTGTCTTTAAGTTTTACCACCGCTTTGTAGTTGGTCGGAATAATGGACGATGAAAGAAGAATCGTATCGGTCGGCTCCATTTTGATATTTTTATGCGTGTTATTCGCCATGCGCATAAGCGTCGCAAACTCTTCGCCCTGTGCGCCCGTTACAATCATAACAATGCGGTCCGCAGGGTAGCTCTTTATCTCTTCTATCGGAATCACCACCGAGTCGGTATCCACGAGTTTTAGCTGTTTTATAATTTCCAAGTTCACCTTCATGCTCCTGCCCTCCACGACGACTTTTCTGTTCAGCGTTTTGCACGCGTTTATGATGGCGATGATGCGCTCCACCTGCGATGCGAAGGTCGCGATAATAAGGCGCGTCTTCACCGTGCGGATAATCTCCTCAATATTTTTGACGACTGTCTGCTCGGAAATGGAAAACCCGGGTTTCTCTATGCTCGTGGAATCCATTGTGAGGAGGAGAACCTCTTTGTTTTGAAAGCGCTTGTACTGTTCAGTTTCTTCTTCTGTCGGAATGCCTTTGATATTGTCTACGCGCACATCTTCTATAAACACAATATCGCCGACCTGTGTCTTCACAATAAGTCCCATTGAGTCGGGAATCGTGTGCGAAATTGGAAATGTTTCTACTTTTATATTTGGAGAAACGGCAATCGTCTCGTTTCCATCAATAATTTTCATATTAAGTGCCGGAACATGTGGAAATTCTTCCTGACGTTTTTTGATGAGTAGCGCACCGAACTGGCGGCTATAGAGCGGCGGATTTCCGATGCGGCTCATAAGGTAAGAGATGCCTCCGATGTGGTCCAAGTGTCCGTGCGTTATAAACACGGCGCGGATTTTTTCCCTGCGCTCTTCAAGGTATGCAGTGTTTGGAAGAATGTAGTCAATACCAGGCGTGTCTTCATCGCGGAATTGGAAGCCCATATCTACTACGATAATATCGTTCTTGTATTCAATTGCAGTCATATTGCGGCCAACCTCTTCAACACCGCTTATTGGAATTATGCGTACCGCGCCGTCTGCAAGCGGAGGTAGGACAGTGCGCGGCTCTGTGGCAAATTCGCGTCTCGCCGGAGGTCGTCGCTCACGGAAACTCAGTGCGGCACGCCCGCCGCCGCGTGGAGCCAGTGGCCGCGCTGGCGGGCGGCTTACGAACGGTCTGCGTTCCGCAGGTTTTTTAATTGCAGAAAATATATCAACGCGGCGCGGCGCAAAAGGCGAGTGAGTTCTCCCTGCGCCTTCATAAGGTCCACCAAATCGTCTTATTTTTTTATTACGGTCCATCTTATTTTTTTATCTATTAAATTATTTATTAAAAATTGGCCACACTTTTTCCGTATTAATGTATGCGCGGTGGATGTTTAGGAATCGCTCGTGCGGAACAGAGAGCCGTCCGAGCGGTAAGTTCTTCACTTTGTCGGGCAGAATATAAATGAAATCTGGGGAATACAGGAATACAGCCGGAATGTCTTTCGCCACTTCTTCCGCGAATGCGCGGAGCGCCTCGTCGCGCTTTTCCTTCTCTTGCGCGATGCGCGCTTCTTCAAGAAGGCGGTCCGCTTTTATGTTCGTATACAGCGCGATGTTAAGCCCGGGGTCGTTGCGCTGTGACGAATGCCAAAATGCAAACAGGTCAAGGTCGCGCCCGACAATTTCGCCGAAAAGGAGCGCGTCGTACGCGCGCGGGCGAATGACTGTTTGGTTTAGGTCACTCACATCAAAAAACTTAAGCTCCACTTGCGCGCCCATTGCGCGCCACGCCGTTGCGGCGAACTCCGCGGACTTTTTAAGTTCGGGTGTTGCAGCCGTAACGAGCGAGAATGCGAGCGCGCGCATTTCCGTTCCGTACTTTTTTTCCATCACACCAGTAACTTCGTTCTTCTTCCATTTATCCGCCAAAAGAATTTCTTGCGCTTTTTTCACAAAATCATTTTCTGCGTCATTTGTATCTACGGTGTCTGTACGCGAGGCGCGCGCGTCGTGCTCGGGGATTGGGCCAGCAATCGGCGCGCCGTATCCGCCCAAAACATCCTCTACTAATTTATTTTTATCCAGCGCTGCATCAAGCGCGCGCCGCACCGTTTTGTCGGCAAGGACCTTTGACTGATTTTGATTGAAGAATACGCCGAACACACGCGGCAACGGGGTACGCTCTGCTCTGATTCCTTTTTCTTCTAAAGCACGCGCTTCTTTCGGGGATATGCCACCCATACTTTCAATTTCTTTCCGCGCGAACGCGTCAATAAGCGAGGACTCGCTCCCGTAAAAGCGGAGCGTGATGCGGCTTATGTACGGCGCGCCGAGCGCGTACTCCGCGAATGGCGCAAGTGTGTAAGCGGTCGGGACTCGCGACGCGTTTTCGTCTACGCGTATGAAGCGATACGGCCCTGCGCCGACTGGTTCGCTGTTTAACGGGTTAAATTGGAAGCTTTCCGTATCGATATTCTTCCAAAGGTGTTTCGGTAGTATGCCTATTGTCGTATTTTCCAAAAATGGCGCGTACGGGCGCTTGAGCGTGAGGCGCACTTCGCGCTCACTCACTTTTTCCGCGGTAACGCCCTCCCAATTCGCGCGCTTCACGCTTTTGACGAGCGGGTCTTGCGCCTTTTGTACTGTAAAGATTACATCGTCTGCGGTTACCGGCGCGCCGTCGTGAAATATTGCGTTCGGTTTTATAATAAAAGTATAAGAACGACTGTCTTCTGAAATTGAGTAGATTTCAGCAAGGTCGGGAATGAGCGCGCCTTCAGGCGTCGCGCGCAAAAGTCCGCTATACACAAGCGCGGTCAAGTCGCGGTCCGCATCGCTCGCGGCGAGGAGCGGGTTCACGAAGCGCGGCGTGCCGATAATTCCTTCGGTAAGCGCGCCACTGGCGCGCGGAACTTCAACGAGGAAAAAATTATTCGCTTGCGCTACGAGCGCTAAGGCAGATGCGGTTAGAAGTCCAGCAAACAAGCCGAACAGCATTCGTTCGGTTTTAGAAAAAGCCGCGCGCGCCACATCCAGCCGACCGAAAAAGGGAACCGTCACGCGGCGCGTGAGAAATTTGGAAATTCGTTTTAGCACAAAGAATTAAATAAGGTGTCCGGCAATTGCCGAAAGGAAAAACAAAATGGCGATGACAACGGTGCCATAGAAGAGAAACTTTTCCGCTCCGCGGCGCGTGTGGAAGCCGGCGGCAAAGTTGTCGCCGAACGCGCCTCCTAGCCCCGCGGCGGATTGCTGAAGCAATATCCCCGCAATAAGCGCGACCGAGAGGAAAACCTGTATGTACGGAAGAATCTCTGCAAGCATTGTCGTAATTACAAAAGGATAGCACAGTGGAGGCGGGAGCGCAAATTAAAAAAGCACCCGATGTAACTCGGGTGCCGTACACAAACTTCTTTCAGTTTCCACGCCGACTTCTCCAAAAACGCCTTTCCGCTACTTCTCGGTCGGTCGTTTCTTCAATCCCAGCGACCCAATACAACTTGTCCCCATTCGGTTGGATGTACTCACTAATGGAATCAACTAGCGTCGCGGCTTGGTCAAAGTCAAACCCGTCTCTTTTTTTCATCGTTTTCCGGGTTTCCGGGCCACAACCGCCGTCAGCGATAAGTCCGTTTGCTTTTTGGTATTCCTGTAGCCACTTGATGCCGGTTGGACCAAGTACGCCATCAATCTCAATGCCGTCATCGCCTTTGTTGTTTTTCTGCGCCCAATCTTTCAAGAAAATAAGAAGATTGTTCACAACTTTTCCGGTAGAACCATTTTCAAGGAAGGGAGGTGGTGTCTCAAATCTCATTTTGACCCTTTCGTTTGTTTTTTGTTTTCGCTTTTCCAAGCAATAACCTATCATAATCTTCATGCGCCCGCAAGCGCGGGTAGTGCTTTTTCCATAGTCGCCACTAATCCTGTGAGAAGCAGCTTCTCACAGGATGTGATAGAATTGTTCCATGAGAAAAGAACCGTACGATGTTGGTTCGTATGTTCATGTAGTAAAACGCGGTGGGCGCGGGTTGCCCATCGTACGCGATGATATTGATAAATGGCGTTTCCTGCTCTCCTTACTTCATGAAAATGACCGGTTCCATTCTGAAAACTGGTTTAGAGATCTTATGGACTATAAGCTCGCGAATACTTTTACTCGGCCACCCATATGGCCGGAGCACCGACCGATTGTAAAAATACTAGCGTTCACTTTAATGCCGAATCATTTCCACTTATTATTGAAAGAAATAAGAAAAGACGGAGTTTCTCTTTTTATGGAAAAGGTCGGTAAAGCAATGACTCATCATTCCAATAAGAAAAATAGAGAAAAAGGTTCTTTGTTTCAAGGACCTTTCCGTTCTCGTACGGTAGATTCAGATGCGTATTTAAGATATGTCGCTGCATACATAATGGTTAAAAATGTATTTGAGTTATATCCAAAAGGAGGACTCAAAAAAGCATCGGAGAACTTTAATGCCGCGTGGAAATGGGCAATTCAATATCCGTATTCAAGTTTGACGGATTATTCTGAAAAGCGCGCCTGCCCAATTATTGATAAAGATTTATTAGGAGAGGTAATTGGTTCACCCATTGCATTAAAAAACTTAGGTCGCGATTTTATTTCCGGTCAAAAAACTGACACTGCGCTTTCTGAAAGGGTAATTCTTGAATGACTTTACGGTTCTGTGAGAAGCAGCTTCTCACAGAATCCCGAAGCTCTTTTTTATCCTTTGTGTTTTATATCCATAAATATGTAAGCATATCTGCTTTTCTCTGTCAAGTTGCGCGCGGGTGCGGAGCGGGTTATATTATGAGTAAGAAATAGCTTAATTTTTTAGAAATATATGGTGAAAAGTAAAACACAAATCGCGACTCCGAAGATTTTCCCGCTCGGCGATCGCGCGCTTATTAAGGTGCAAAAGTCGGAAGGCGAGAGCGAGCGCGATTCCGGCATTATTATTCCTGCGACCGTGAAAGAAGACCGCGGCGCGAAGCGCGGCACTGTTGTTGCGGTTGGCGACGGTAGATACGAAGACGGCAAGATTATTCCCGTGAGAGTGAAAGCTGGCGATGAAGTATTGTTTCAATGGGGAGATGAAATTACCGTTGACGGCATTGAATATCATATAGTCGGCGAGTCAAGTATTTTAGCGGTTATAAAATAAACAAATATGTCTAAAATAATTTTGTACAATGAGGATGCGCGGCGCGCGCTTCAGCGCGGAGTGGACAAGGTGGCGCGCGCGGTGAAAATTACCATTGGTCCACGCGGCAGAAATGTCGTGTTGGACAAGGGGTACGGCGCGCCGACAATAACAAACGACGGCGTGTCAATCGCGAAAGAAATTTCTCTGAAAGATAAGTTTGAGGATATGGGCGCGGAGATTGTGAAAGAAGTTGCGAATAAGACGAACGACAACGCCGGAGACGGCACAACTACAAGCGTGATTTTGACACAAGCGATTTTTAACGAAGGCGTGCGCGAGACGGGAATGGGTGCGAACGCGATGGGGCTCCGCTTCGGCATTGAAGAGGCCGTTAAATATACCGTAAAGGCGCTCAAGGAAATTGCGAAGCCGATTAAGAGCGATGAGGAGATAAAGCAGGTGGCGAACATCTCTGCGGAAAATGAAGAAATAGGCGCGATTATCGCAGGCACAATAAAGAAAGTCGGCAAGGACGGCGTCGTTACTGTGGAAGAGTCGCAATCGGTCGGTGTTGATTCCGAAGTGGTGGAAGGGTTGCAATTTGACCGCGGCTATGTGTCGCCGTATATGATTACGAACGCAGAGCGGATGGAAGCGTCGTACGAAGACCCGGCAATTTTGATTACCGATAAAAAGATTTCAGGCATTAAAGAGATTTTGCCGCTTTTGGAAAAGCTCGCGCAGACGGGTAAGAAAGAGCTTTTGATTATTGCAGAAGATGTGGACGGCGAAGCATTGACGACTTTTGTACTGAACAAAATCCGCGGCTCTTTCAATGTGCTCGCGGTGAAGGCACCCGGCTACGGAGACAATCGCAAAGAACAACTCACCGACATCGCGACAGTTGTCGGCGCGAAAGTTATTTCCGAAGAACTCGGTATGAAGTTGGAAACGGCGACCATTGACGCGCTCGGCCGCGCGCGCAAGGCGATTGCGACCAAAGACAATACGATTATCGTCGGTGGGAAGGGAAAGAAAGACGCGATTGAGGCGCGCGCGGCGCAACTCCGCAAACAGCGCGATGATACGGAGTCAAAATATGATAAAGAAAAACTGGACGAACGAATTGCGAAGCTTACTGGGGGCGTTGCGATTATACGCGTAGGCGCAGCGACTGAAACGGAAATGAAATATCTGAAAATGAAGATTGAAGACGCAGTGAATGCGACCAAGGCGGCGATTGACGAAGGCATTGTCGCGGGCGGAGGCGTTGCGCTCATTCGCGCGGGAGAGAAACTGCGCGATTGGATTAAGCGTGAGGAAATGAAGGGCGATGCGGCGAAGGAATTCTTTGCTGGAGCAAAGATTGTGCTCCGCGCGCTGGAAGCGCCGCTCCGCCAGATTGCGGAGAACGCAGGCAAAGACCCAGGCGTTATTGTTGAAAAAGTGCGCGAGGCGAAAAATCCGAACGCAGGCTATGATGCGCTGAAAGATGTTATGGTTGCAGATATGATAAGCGCGGGAATTGTGGACCCGGTGAAGGTTACGCGCCTCGGATTGGAAAACGCGGCATCCGCCGCGGCGATGCTTCTCACAACCGAAGCGGCGGTTGCTGAAGAGCCGAAAGAAGAAAAACCGCCGATGGGCGGAGGCGGCGGGATGCCGGGTGGAATGGGAGAGTATTAAAAATAAACGGCTCAACGCGCGCTGAGCCGTTTTTCGTGATATACTCTTATAGTATGAATACACAAAAAGGATTCGCATCAATCGTTTGGGTTGTTATCATTGCTGTGCTTCTAACTGGCGGCATTTATGTCTTTTACGCTTCAACTGGAAGGCCACTACCTTTCAGTGGCATTGACAATCCACCTAATCTGATTCGAGTACAGGATATTGAAAGAGGAAAACAATCCACTACGAATACAAGTGATTGGAAAACCTACCGCAACGAGGAGTACGGGTTTGAGTTCCAATCACCAGCTCGCAGAATAGAACTTTTCCCCGCTTCAAGTGCAGACTACCTTTACGAAGACCGAGAGTTCTATGGGATATATGGAATATCAAATCAAGATTATGCGGCACGAATTGATGTGTATCCGGACACTCCATTAGCTGTAGTGCTTCAAGACAACAGATTTATAAACACCGCGAGAGTTTTAAGTGAGATAACAAAAAACAGTATCTTATGGACTAAGGTTGAGGATTCGGATTATTTGTTTGAGAAAAACAAGATGACTTATCATATTGCCGGTGAGCAAGACCTCACCGCTCCAATTCTTTCAACCTTCAGATTCACGAAATAATATGTTAGTATTGATTTGTGAAATTAGAATTCACGAATCACGCAAAACATCGTTTATTTATAGAGCGCGGAATTTCGGTTGATGAGATTAAAAAGGTTATTCGCGAACCCGACAATATTATTCTACTTCCAGATGGTGTAGAGAAATGCGAAAAGGAAATAGGCAGAGATACTCTTGTGGTTGTGTATAGAAAAGAGAAAAATGTGTATATCATCATAACCGCGTATTTTAAATAAATTATGAAAATTACTTACGATAAAAAAGCGGACGCAATGTATATGTATTTCCAAAAAGGCAAGAAAGTTGCTCGCACGGTTGAGTTGGCGGATTTACTGATTGCTGACTTAGACAAACTTGGAAAAGTTATCGGGATTGAAATACTGTGCGCGTCTCGGCAATTTGCACACAGAGTGAAAAATAAAAAAGAAAAAGCGCTGCGCGCGTTTAGTACTGTAAATGTACCGATTCTCGCATTCGCATAATGTTTAGTAATTTAATTATAAAAATAACTAATAATAAAATATGAAAAAAACATGGCTTATTATTTTAGCGGTCGTGGTGCTTGCTGGGTTGTATGTATGGAGTTCGTACAACGGGCTCGTGTCTGGCGGGGTAGCGATTGACGGGCAGTGGGCGCAAGTGGAAACACAATACCAGCGGCGGCTTGATTTGATTCCGAACCTCGTCGCATCCGTTAAGGGCATTTTGAAACAGGAGCAGACAATTTTTACGGAACTTGCGGATGCGCGCTCGCGGTACGCGGGTTCAGTAACGGTTGACGAAAAGGCGCGCGCGGCGTCGGGCGTTGAGAGCGCGTTTGGGCGGCTCCTAGCGATTATGGAGAATTACCCGCAGTTGCGCTCGGCAGAAAATGTGAATGCGCTGATGAGCCAGCTGGAGGGGACGGAGAATCGCGTGTCGGTTGAACGCAAGCGCTTCAACGACGCGAGCGCGGCGTACAACTTAAAAACGAAACGATTCCCGAGTATGCTTATTGCGCGGCTTTTCGGTTTCGGCGAGCGCGCATACTTTGAGGCGGCGGCAGGAGCAGAGAACGCGCCTGCAGTGAATCTCTAATGAAGTTTATTTTTTGGTCATTATTATTTTTACCACTTACGGTTTTTGCGTACGCAAGCCCTGGGAAGCCGAGCGGATTTGTGAGTGATTTTGCTGGGATGTTTACTGCGGACGCCCGCGCGGTGTTGGAGGAAAAGTTGTCGAGGTTTGCGCGCGCGAGCGGGAATGAGATTGTTGTTGCAGCAGTTGCAACGCTGGGCGGAGATACGATTGAGAATTTTGCGGAAAAGTTATTTCAAGAATGGGGAGTTGGAAAAAAAGGCGAAGACAACGGCGCACTTATTTTGATTGCGCGAGACGAGCGTGAAGTGCGGATTGAAGTGGGGTATGGGTTGGAGCCGCTTCTGACTGACGCCGCGGCGAACGCGATTATCCGTACCGACTTCGCGCAGCATTTTGCAATCGGGGATTTTGCAGGCGGGCTCAATGCGGGTATTGATAGAGCGATTGAGATTGTTGCGAGTGGCGGCGCGAACGCGAGCGCGCCGTCCTCGGCGCGCGAGACAAGTTTCAATTCTTCCAACTTCTTTTTCTTTTTATTTTTCATCCCTCTCTGGCTTGCAAGCATTCTCGGTCGTTCAAAATCGTGGTGGGCTGGGGGAGTGGTGGGCGGCATTGCAGGCGTTGTACTTAGTTTTATATTCGGATTTTTGTATATCGGCTTTGCCGCTATCGTCGTGCTTATTCCGGTCGGGCTCCTTTTTGACTTCATCGTCTCGCGCGCGTATGCAAAAAGTGTCGGGCGTGGAATGCGCCCTCCGTGGTGGATTGGTGGAGGAGGCGGGCACGGCGGATTTGGCGGCGGGTTCGGGGGCTTCGGCGGCGGCTCGTCAGGTGGCGGCGGCGCAAGCGGAAGTTATTAAATATGCAAACAATAGAACTCAACCCATCTCTTGAGCAAAGCAGGCGCCTCAGGCGCCTGCGCTTTAGCGACCGCAAGTTTAAATACTTAATGGAGCCGACGCGCGCAGACAAGTTTCTAGAAAAAACGCTCTTACCTTACATTCCTCGCTCTATTCTCCCCAACTCTTTCACCGTTTTTCGTTTCGTTTCCATTCCGTTCATCGTCGCGTTTCTCCTCACTGGCAAAGATATAGCCGCTGTCGTCTTGTTTGCAGTATCCGCTTTTTCTGACGCGCTGGATGGTGCCTTGGCGCGCACACGCTACCAGATTACGGCGTGGGGAATTATGGCGGACCCGATCGCAGACAAGCTCCTTGTCGGGAGTGTTGCGTTTGTCGTGGTATGGGAACACTTCGGTTGGCCGCTCGCCGCAACGATTATTGGAATTGAAATAACGCTTGTCGTTTCTTCGTTCTTACGCTACCGCGGCAAACTTGTGCCCGCAAAAATGGTCGGGAAGCTCAAAATGGTTTTGCAGTGCGTTGGCGTTGGACTCGCACTTATGTATTCTGCTATTCCGTTTACTCCACTCCTACACGCCGCCGAGTATACATTGTATGCCGCGGTTGTATTCGGCCTCCTATCGCTTTTTGTGTACAGGTCTATATAATGGAAGTGCTATGAATAACTCGCGCACATTCAGAGTAAAAGGGATGCATTGTGCTTCGTGCGCGAGTATTATTGAACGAACAATCAAGAAAATTGATGGCGTGGAGAGTATATCTGTCAATAGCGGCACGGAAAACGCGAAGATTTCTTTTGATGAAAGCAAAACAAGCTCGGGATATTTCAATAAGAAATTAGAACCGCTTGGGTATTCGCTCATTATTCCGCAAATTCATAAAATGGGAAATATGTCTGCACGCGAAATGGGAATGAGCGAAAATGAACATGCTGAGCATCTAGGACTCAATCAATCCAAAAAAGAAAAGCTTGCTGAAATTGCCGATATGCGGACGAAAGTCATTTCCGCTATACCGCTTTCTATTATCAGTGCGGTTATTTTGGGTTTGGAGATATTAATAAAATATCAGATAGTTCCTGAAATGAACCCTGTTTTAATGGAATTTTTCCACCATCTTCTGCCTTTAATGGCTACCTATGTATTGTTTGTGGTAGGCACGCCGTACCTTCTCGGTTTTTACCGCTTTTTGCGTTACGGAAAAGCGAATATGGATACTCTTATCGGTATAGGCACGCTCTCCGCTTTTCTGTATAGTTTTGCCGTTACCGCATTTGAAGATGTTCTCCGTCCATTTCTTAATGTTGAGGCAACCTACTATGATGTTACGATTATAGTTATAACATTTATCGCGCTCGGCAAATATCTTGAAGCGCGCTCAAAAATAAAAACAGGTGATGCTATTGAAAAATTGCTTAATCTGCAAGCGAAGACCGCTCTTGTCGTTCGTGATGGCAAGGAAGTAGAAATATCTGTAAATGATGTAAAACACAGCGAGTTAATTATAGTAAAGCCAGGGGCAAAGATTCCTGTTGACGGAATAATTACCGAGGGTGAATCGTTTGTTGACGAATCAATGGTAACTGGCGAGCCAATGCCCACCAAAAAGAAAATCGGAGATAGTGTCGTGGCTGGAACGATAAATACAAGCGGAGCGTTTACCTTTAAAGCAACTAAAGTCGGCTCCGAGACCTTGCTTGCGCACATCATAAAAATGGTGGAAGAGGCGCAGGGGAGCAAGGCACCGATACAGGCGCTCGCTGACAAGATTTCCAGTGTCTTTGTGCCGATTGTGCTAGTAATAGCATTTCTCACTCTTGGTGTGTGGCTTTCGTTTTACGGTACTCTAGGATTTTCGCAAGCGCTCTCTTTTGGCCTTGTTTCTTTTGTCGGTATTTTGGTGATTGCTTGCCCGTGCGCGCTCGGGCTCGCGACTCCGACGGCAATTATCGTTGGAGTTGGTAAAGGTGCAAGGGAGGGAATTTTAGTAAAAGACGCGGCGACACTGGAAAAACTACACAAGGTAGATACGGTAATTGTTGATAAGACCGGTACGATTACAATCGGCAAGCCGACATTGGTTGATATCCAAAACTTTTCCGAGATGAAAGACGATGAGTTTGTTTCCATTCTCGCTTCGCTTGAGAAAAAGTCGGAACATCCGATTGCACACGCAATAGTGAATTACGCTAAGGAAAAAAGCATAAAGATAACTGAATCAGTGAACTTTGAGAGCATCAAAGGTAAGGGGTTGAGTGGGTTAATAAATGGCACAGAATATTTTGTAGGGAACGCTAAGATGATACACGACCTAGGTATATCGTTTGATTCGTCAAAAATAGAAAAGTTTACCGTGCAAGGCAAGACGCCTGTTATCGTTGCGGCAAATGGAAATGTGATGGGTTTTGTAATGGTCGCAGATGAAATAAAGAATGAGTCAAAAGATGCTATTGCTGGCCTGCATAAACTTGGAATAAAAGTAATTATGCTTACCGGAGATGATGAAAGGGCTGCGAAATATATGGCATCGCTCGTTGGTATTGATGAAGTTGTTGCAAATGTTATGCCACAAGACAAACTGGAAAAGATAAAAGAATTGCAGGCGAGAGGTCATATCGTGGCAATGGCTGGAGATGGTGTGAATGACGCACCGGCGCTCGCGCAGGCGGATGTTGGTATCGCGATGGCGACAGGCACGGATGTTGCGATTGAGTCCGCTGGTATCACGCTCCTCCACGGCGATATCTCTAAATTGGTAAAAGCAATTAAGCTTTCTAAAATTACGATGCGCGGCATCAAACAGAATCTTTTCTGGGCGTTCATTTACAATATAGTGGGCATACCGCTCGCATCTGGGATTTTCTATCCAATCTTTGGCTGGCTACTCTCGCCTGTGTTTGCAGGATTCGCAATGGCGATGTCTTCTGTGTCCGTAGTCGGCAACTCACTCAGAATTAAAAGCAAGAAGTTATAAAACATTGCTCGCTTTGTTAAAGGTAATTTGATATAATAAAATATATGAATATGCGTAATGCAAAATTACTCATAGGGCTTTTGGTTTTGTTTGCCTATGTAAGTATGGGAGTTTTTGGCTTGTTTGAGTCAGACCATACAGCCGCACTTCCAATGGATAATTGCCCCTACTCCTCAAACGGTTTTTCGGTGTGTGCAAATGGTCTTGACCATATAAACAAATGGCAGCAATTTTCCAACACACCACCTACCAAACTTTTTACTTTCTTGCTTTTTGCAGTCGGAATAGTTCTGTATGTTTTAGGAAGGAATAACCACACAAATCGCAAACCCATCTTTGATGCGTGGAGATTTTATATAAAGAAAGAGCAATCAAATATCTATCTCGACAAGATCACTCACTGGCTGTCTCTTTTTGAGAATAGCCCATCTTTCTATCGCAAGGCATAGCTCTTAATCTTTGTCGTAAAGTTTTTGGCTATGCCTTTTGAAATCCCCGCCAAGGGATTTTTTGCTATTTAATCAAAGAAAAATATGAAAGACAAAAATAAAATTATAGCGTTTATCGCTGTTATCGCAATTCTATTTATCGGGTTTTTCTTGTACGGAACGCCTGATAAAAATACGGACAAAGAAATAACCGACAACATTACTCAATTTGCCGGTATATCTGCACTAGAAACACCCGAAATCTCCTATGATTTCGGGAATATATCTATGAAAAACGGAAATGTAAGCAAAATCTTCAAGGTTATAAATCCAACCGACAAAGATATTAAAGTGCCGAGCTTAACTACTTCTTGTATGTGTACGACTGCGTATATCATCAAAGAAGACGGCAGTAGAAGCAGGCCGTTTGGAATGCCCGGACACGGCAGAGCCGTGCCTCAGGCAAATGCAATAGTAAAAGCGGGAGGGGCGCTTGATATAGAAGTTGTCTATGACCCGAATGCTCACGGTCCGGCAGGAATCGGCCGTATTGAGCGTTCTGTTTTTCTGGAAGATGAGAGTGGCGAAGCATTGGAGTTTAGGTTTAGGGCTACGGTAACCCCGTAAATGGTATGAAGAAAATAATTATTACCATCAGTGTTATTCTCGCCGCCATAGTAGTTCTGGTTATCCTAAAAAATAGTCCGGCAACTTCATCCATAATATGGAACATAAGCCAAGAGGGAACATGGCTTCTGCCGCTCGTTTTAATATCCTCGCTTTTAGACAGCGTGCATCCTTGTTCATTCTCAATCCTACTCATCACAATAGCGTTTTTGTTTGGAATGCAAATGAGCCGGAAAAAGATACTGCAACTTGGAGGGACATATATTGCCGGCATATTTGCTTCATATTTCCTCATTGGTCTCGGAATATTGAAAGTTTTGCACTTGTTCAACACGCCTCATTTTATGGGGAAACTGGGTGCGACCTTGTTAATTGTTTTCGGCATACTTAATCTTCTGAACCGTTTCTTTCCTGCATTTCCAATCAAACTCAAAGTTCCGGGAATTACCCATTCAAGTATGGGGAAATTAATGGAGCGAGCTTCTTTTCCGGCAGTGTTTGGGCTTGGCTTGCTTGTTGGTGTTTGTCAGTTTCCGTGCATGGGCGGACCGTATCTGATGATTATCGGTCTTCTGCGCGACCAAGTAACTTATTTCAGCGGTTTCGGCTACTTACTGCTCTATAACCTGATTTTGGTCTCCCCGTTGGTGGCGGTTTTGTATGTCGTCGCAAAGAAGGAATTGGTTGAGAAAGTGCAAATCTGGAAACGCGACAATATTGGAGGTCTAAAACTTTGGACTGGTATCGCAATGATTATTATCGGTATCTTAATTTTCTTTATCTAAATCCATGGACATTAAATTATCAACGAGTATTTTGATTTCTTCTTTGATTCTTGCAGGCGCGTGGATGTACACGACTAGATTAAAAGCCGGTACCGCACAAGAAGCGGTTATTGTATCAAGTCAAGAGCAGAGTGTTTTACCATCTCAAGGGGTTGAACTTCCAGTTGTGTGGGGCGACCTTGGTGCAAGAATCGCGAGCGTGGGTGCAGTTGACGCTGAAAGATTTAAAGCGATGTACGAAGAGCGTGGCGCGTTTACGGATGAGTATCGCACACTTCTTTCTGGAACAAGTAACGGCAAATTAAAAATTACAAAAGAAAACGCTGGTTATTTGCTAAACTTATTCTGGGCGCTTGGGCTTGCAAGCAAGAACCCAATTCTTGATTCTGGTGAAATGCAAAACAAGGCATACGGTGGAGCCGGTAACTTTGCATCAACAGGCGGATGGACGCTCGCTGCAAGCCCCGCGACAGGCTCTGGGCAAGGAGACGCAATGGAGCACTACAGCCGCCATATGTTCTTTGCTCTTACTCCTGAACAGCAAGCATTGGTGGATAAAATATCAAGCGGAATCTATCGCCCATGTTGCAACAATTCAACACATTTCCCTGATTGCAATCACGGAATGGCGATGCTTGGACTTCTTGAACTAATGGCGTCGCAGGGAGTAAGCGAAGCGAATATGTGGAAGACCGCGCTTTCCGTAAATTCATATTGGTTTCCAGATACCTATCTAACCATCGCTTCATATATGAGAAATAAAGGCGTTGATTGGAAAGATGTAAATCCACAAGAGATATTGGGTATAAATTATTCCAGCGCGTCAGGATACCAAAAAATAGCATCACAGGTTGTTAAGCCGTCTTCACAGGTCGGCAACGGAGGTTGCGGTGTCAGCACGGGCGCGCCAGCAGCGGCTCCAAAACAGCAACAATCAAGCGGGTGTGGAATATAAACATACCCATGTGTGGTAATATATAAAAATATGAAAAACTCAACACTCACTATGTCTGTTATTGGTATATTGTTCCTGGGCGTGTTCGGTGCGCTTGTATGGTACGCGTCCGCAGGACCGTCGGTTGCTGAAGCGGAAATATTATCGCGGCGCGGTTTGCACTGGCATCCAGAACTTATTATCTATATGAAAGGAGAAAAACAAATTCTCCCTGCCGATATCGGACTTGGCGCGATACACAATCCGGTGCATACGCACGATGCGGGCGGAGTGATTCATCTTGAAATGGAAGGGCTTGTGAAAAAAGAAGATACGACGCTTGGCGAATTCTTCAAGGTGTGGAACAAAACATTCTCGGACTTCGGCACCACAACCCCTCGTATGCTTGTGAACGGAGAAGAAAACGCTGAACTCTTGGCGTACCCAATGAGAGACAAAGACAAAATAGAATTGTATTTTGATTAGTGGTTGTCTCTACATTTAATTTATAAATTAAATAATGTTATGAAAATTGGAATAATTTTACAATCAAATAAACCAGAGCACGCATGGAATACATTCCGTTTCGGCATTACCGCGCTCAAAGCGGGTCATCGTGCAGAAATCTTTCTGATGAACGAGGGCTCGGAATTGGATACCATCCCGGATAGTGAACATTTTGATATCTCGGCAAGGGTGGCGGAATTCAAAAAACTAAACGGCAAGATTTATGTTTGTGGCACTTGTCTTAAAATACGCGGGAAAGAAGAAAGCGGGGTATGCCCAATTTCCACAATGGTCGACTTGTTAAAAATGGTCGAGAATTCGGACAAGGTATTGGTGTTTGGTTAACATTATGATTATGAAAAAACTTGCTTTTACAATTTTTGCTGCAATCGTCATTGGCTCATTCACCATAAGCGCAAACGCTCAAATGATGGGTAACTTTTCCAACACAGCGGTTGATTGGAACGAAGTGGTAGAACATACTGCCCGCGAAGAACAAGAAGGAAAAGATCTCTGGGACAAACTCCAAGAAAAAGAGGTCGCTTGCGAGAATTTGAATGACGAGCAATTTGGCGTGCTCGGGGAATATTTTATGGGGCAAATGTCGGGAGATTCGCACGCGGCAATGAACGCGATGATGATTCAGATGCATGGTGAAGACGGCGAAGAGCAAATTCACACTGTTATGGGCAAACGGCTTTCTGGTTGCGATACATCGGCTGCGTTTCCAGCAATCAGCGGCGGCTGGATGCCAATGATGAATATGATGTGGGGAGGGTGGTCGTATCCTTTTAGCAGTAATAATTCAACAAATAATAATATGATGAATTTTGGATTTGGAACTTTTGGCGGCTTCGGTTGGATATTTATGATTCTTTGGTGGATTTTGATAATTGCAGGAATTGTCGCGCTCATCAAATGGCTCACACGGGAGCCGCGCAGCAACAACAATTACGGAAACTCTGCGATTGATGTTCTGAAAGAACGATACGCCAAGGGCGATATAGATAAAAAAGAATACGAAGAAAAGAAAAAGGATTTAGAGTCCTAATATATGCAATACGCGTGGTTCATTTGGAGTTTGCTATTAATTGCCGTATGGTTGGCTGTATATTGTGCTGTGCGCGCAAAAGACAAAAGACGGGAGATGTTAGTTGTGGGTCTTTGGACCGCACTTACTGGTTTAGCAGAACCGATATTTGTGCCGGAGTATTGGAATCCGCCATCTCTGTTTAACCTTGCGCAGACGACCGGCTTTGACATTGAAAGTATTATCTTTTCATTTGGCACCGGAGGTCTTGCAGTTATTCTGTACGAATGGTTCTTTCGTTCATCGCATGAGAAGATGCCGCAGTCGGAGCATCATTCTCTGCAGCACCAGCATCACTTATCGGCTATTTTGTCTGCCCCTGTAGTATTTCTCGCCTTGTTTTTCTTTACCAACATTAACACTATCTATTCCGTTATTATTGCATTAACCGCAGGAGGACTCGCCGCGTGGTATTGCCGCCCCGACTTAAAAAAGAAGATGCTCGCAAGCGCGCTCATATTTCTTGGTTTTTATTCAGCGTATTTTTTAGTGTTAGTCGCGCTGTACCCCGGGTATGTGGAGCAGGTATGGAATCTTGCTGCGTTATCAGGCATTCTTGTCGCCGGCATTCCATTGGAAGAACTTCTGTTTGCAGCGAGTTTCGGGTTTCTCTGGTCAAGTGTGTATGAACATTTTACCTGGCGCGGATTAAAAAATAATAAATTAAAATATGCACAATCATAATAATGAAAATGACGGGCATAAGGGAATGATGTGGATGATGGTTATTTGTTGCGGGCTTCTTTTGGTGGTCTCATTTTTTGGCGGAAGCGGCGGATTTTCAAATGGGTATATCTGGCCAATTCTTATTGGTGTTTTTGTAGTCGCGCATATTTGGATGATGTTTAGGGGACGCAGCGGACATAATCATTCTGACTCTGAAGAAAAACAGGATGAGGACTCAGAAAAACAAAACAACAAAAATAACGAACATAAACACGGCGGATGCTGTCATTAATTAAAAAGGTCGAAGATTATTAGGTAGTTAAAAATTATTAAATAAATAAAAATACTATGAAATTAAATGCTGTTAAATTAGCAAATGCTGGGGCAGTAACGATACTCATCCTATATGTCGTCTGCACGATTTTTGTGGCGGTGGCGCCGGAATTCTCTATGAACATTCTTGCAGGCGCGATGCACTTGCCAGATGCTGCAACGACACTTGGAACAGTTGAAGTAACGGTTGGCGGGTTCCTGCTCGGTCTTATTCCGCTCATCATCTATGGGTATGTCGCCGCGTATCTTGTCGCAACGCTCTATAACCGCTCAGTAAAGTCCTAGACAGTATATCAATACGCACTTACGCTGAAAGATTGTTTCTTTCTGTTAATAATGTTTCGTGATAAGTTATATATGCGATGTTAAAAACGCATATATTCCATATAACTGGGACGCATTGTCCGTCCTGCAAGATTTTGATTGAAGACATTTTGCGGGAGCAAGAGATGGTGAAGCATGTGCAAGTAAATCTAGAAAGAGAGACAGTTGAAATAGGAACGAATAGCGAAAAAACCTCGAAAGAGTTTGCTGAGATTTTGAACGAAAAAATAAAACCGAACGGCTACACACTCTCAATAGATAACTTCAATACGCCAACTACAGAAAGATATGATGATGTAATCTGGAAAGCGATACCTATGGGGCTGTTATTTCTGACACTGTTTTTCCTATTGCAAAAATCCGGCATTCTGAATTTCGGCATCGGCGGACAAACGACGCCAATGACAAGCTTTTTGATAGGGCTGATCGCCTCTGTTTCGTCGTGCCTTGCTGTTGTAGGTGGGCTTGTGCTTTCTCTTTCTGCTAAAATCTCCGAGGACAATGAGAGCGACACGAAAACCTTCATACTCTTTCACGCAGGACGGCTTGTAAGTTTCGCATTGCTCGGCGGATTGTTGGGAGTAATCGGAAATGCGATAGGAATTAATTTCACATTCACGGCGATACTGGGAATTATCGCTTCGGTTGTTATGATTTCGCTAGGACTTAATTTAACGGGAGTATTTTCCAAGCATCGCGTTACATTACCTTCCGGTATTTTTAATTTTTTCAGAAAAATAGAACATAAATCGTTCACACCGCTTGCGATTGGGTTCGGTTCATTCTTTCTGCCATGCGGGTTCACGCAGTCAATGCAGATAGCGGCGGTTGGAAGCGGGTCTTTTATATCCGGAATGCTCATTATGTTTGCGTTCGCTCTCGGCACTCTTCCGATGCTTGCGCTTCTTTCATTCGGTTCTGCATCGTTTGCGCACGGCAGACACGCCCCATTATTTTTCAAGTCCGCAGGGGTTGTGGTTGTAGGACTTGGTATCTTCGCGCTTCTCGCAGGTCTTGCAGGACTCGGAGTAATTTACCCGCTTTTCAATATATAATTGATTTATGAATAAAATTGCGTTATCTATTGTTACCCTTTCACTTGTGGTCGCGCTCGGCATTATTTTCTCGTGGGGTTCGGAAGGAAGAGCAGGCGGGTCTGCTGGCGGCGCGGCGCAAAATGTAGAAACAAGAGAAGGCGTGCAGTATATCACCATAAACGCAAGGGGCGGGTATTCGCCAAGGGTGTCTTATGCAAAAGCCGACATACCGACAAAACTCATAGTCAAAACAAATGGGACATATGATTGCTCGGCGGCGCTTGTAATCCGCGCGCTCGGTTTCCAAAAGATACTATCCCCAACAGGAGAGGAAATAATTGATATTGGAACGCCAAAAGCCGGCGCTCCGCTTCAAGGTCTGTGCAGTATGGGGATGTATAGTTTTCTAGTTAACTTCAAGTAAAAACGGAGGGTGAGAGATTCGAACTCTCGGTGCCTTTCGGCACATACGCTTTCCAAGCGTACGCACTAGACCACTATGCGAACCCTCCGTATGCTCTACTGTACGGGGTAATGCGCCTTTTTTCAACCAGTATGCTATACTATGGGGGTTATTTATTAGTTAATAATTAATTATGGCAAAAGAAAACTCTGCATTTATGAAGCCGCTCACAGTGAGCGCAGACCTCGCGGCGGTTGTTGGCGCAGGCCCGATGCCTCGCTCGGAGGTAGTTAAGAAGTTGTGGGTGTATATTAAGGGCAAAAATCTACAAGACCCGTCCAACAAGCGCAACATCAACGCGGACGCGGCGCTCAAGAAGGTTTTTGGCGGCAAGGATGTTGTCAATATGTTTGAGATGACCAAGCTCGTGTCCGTGCATCTTTCGTAATATTCTCGTCGGTACAGATTGTTTGTTGTTTTAATTATTAGTTAGCATTTTTCGCTGTGCTTAATTCAATGTGTAAGAGTTCGTGGCGCAAGTGGTGCACTACCGATTCGGGACTTCTCGCGCTCCGCATTGGCATCGGTGCCATCTTTGTATACACCGGTTGGCTCAAGGTGTCCGATCTCTCGGTTACCGTTACTCAATTTTCGGGAATGGGTTTCGCGCCGTTCTGGGCGTACATCGTGTCGTTCGTTGAGATTATCGGCGGCGTTGCTGTACTGCTCGGCATCTATACGCGCGTTTCAGCAAAACTCCTCGCCATCATTATGCTCGTTGCGGTGTATGTGTCGCGCGGGAATTTGCTGATGGCGCTCACCCCTATTTCACTTTTCTTTTCTTTGCTCGCGCTCGCGCTTTCTGGTGGCGGCAAGTATTCCGTTTTACACAAAGGATGCTGTGGGTGCGGATGCATACTTCCGTGTAGTTGCGGCAAATGCGATGAATGCAAATCATGTGAGGGTTCTGATGTGAAATGATAGAAGTTGAGAAAAACTTTGCGGTAACGGAGAAAGACAAAACGCGCCTTATTGAGGGGGCGGCGTTTTTGTACAAAAAGGTCTTTACGGATGTGTACTACGATTCGCCTGACTACGCTCTTACGGGAAAGGATTTTTGGCTTCGTACGCGGGAAGGTAAGTTTGAGTTAAAGGTGCCGCAAAATGCTGGGCATATTTCAGAACGCACGACCGACCAATACGAAGAACTTGAAACCGATGCAGAAATTGCGCGCGAGCTTGGGCTTTCTGCCGCAAAGCCGCTTGCGGAAGCAATTAAAGAAAAAGGTTTTGCGCCACTCGCAACCATTACCACAACGCGCGAACGGTATCAAAAAGGCGACTTCCATTTGGACTTTGACGAGATGGACTTCGGTTTTATCGCGTTTGAGGTAGAACTGATGGTGAAAAAACCGCAAGATATTCCACAAGCGGAAAAACGCATACTAAAATTTGCCTCGGACAATCTCATTACAAAAAAAGGTGACGGAAAGGTAATAGAATATCTCCGCAGATACCACCCCGAACATTTAGCATTCCTCAAATCGCGCGGTGTTGCGTAGCGTCCATCATTTCTATGCTAGTGTTTTGCAAAATACTTGTATAACAAAAAACGGCTCAGCGCGCGCTCTCTGCTGTTTTTTATGCTGCAAAATATGAGGTTTTCCGTACACCATTTTGTGATAAAAAGTTATCCACTATTTTGCATTGCACTTGGTATCAAAAATGCGAAAATATAATCAAGGTTTACATTAAAAATGCACTGTGATAATATCCGTACTTCTTGAAAGTCAAAAAACCGCCTTAATTCTTTGAGGTCGTTTTTTGCCTTTCACGAGGCAAAACAAAACACCCCAAGAGGAGTGTCTTGTGATAAAGAATTATTCTTTATCGTCTGTACGAAGATCGTCCTTTTCTTTACGGATTGGGCGATTTTCTTTTTCCCAATAGATAGGGAAAACTATCCACCGACCATTGTGGTGTCGGCATACCATATTTCCGTTTCCCGAAGGAAAACAGAAATCAAATCGCGTTGACAAAATGTCATCCAAAATCTGTTTATATATAATTTTTCTATCGTGTCGTTGCACGAATGCGCCGCGCCGATTCTTCGCGTGTCGGTTCAATTCCGAGAAATCTCGGAAAAACAAAAAATCTGCACTGAGTAGTGGGATGTGGCGGCTAGGCGTTCCTTTCGGAACAACTAACGCCCCATGTGGGACATTAGGTAGAAAATTACCAAGCATCCCACTACTCAAAGCAGATTGTTTTTCTGCCTCAGCCTTTTTACTTCGGTTTTCTACTCCGAAGGTTTTAAATTGTGAAGTACATTAACAGAACTTAATCACAATAAAATTATACCATAGTCACCAATGGTTTATGCAACCTGCATCATATTATGGACTATAAGATTACAAGAAAGTCAAGTTTTATAAAAAGTTACTTTACTTTTGTAAGGTGGTAGAATAACATAGATTATGAATTCCATACCATCGTTGTTTCAGAAAATAAAAATTGACCATTCGTGGGCTTTTGCTGATAAGACACGGAAAGACACCACATATCTCACGCACGGTTATCATCGCTACCCAGCAAAGTTTATTCCACAAATAGTTTCTCGTCTGACGAGCAAATATACAAAAATCGGCGACCTTATTCTTGACCCGTTTGGTGGTTGCGGCACGACACTTGTGGAATCAAAAGTAATGGGACGACCTTCTATTGCGGTTGATATTAACCCTGTTGCTGTTTTGATTACAAAAGCAAAAATCACGCCGATTGACCCCGTTAAAATTGAAGAGGAATTCACGGCACTTAAAAATAAATTAGTGGAATATAGCGAGAAAATTAAAGTAAAAGTACCAACACACGAGCGAATTGACTATTGGTTTAAACCAGAAGAGAAAAGACGACTCGCTTTTATATTTGCTGAGATTTCAAGAATAAAAAATCAGGATGTTCGGGATTTTTTCTTTTGTGGATTTTCCAATATTCTAAAGAATTGCTCAATATGGCTGCAAAAAAGCAATAAACCAACAAGAGATTTTGAGAAAAAACCGTCCGAACCAATTAAAACATTTCTAAAGCAAATAAAAATGATGTTGCGCGGAAACACACGGTTGTTTGATCTGTTATCAGAAAGAGGTTATCTGAAAGTGCCGAGTAAAGTAATTTGCACTGATGCACGAACAATATCAGCAAAAACTAACAGTGTTAATTTAATTGTTACTTCTCCACCGTATGTTACTTCTTATGAATATGCAGACCTACATCAACTTACAGCTTTGTGGTTAGAACACACAACAGATTTAAGCGATTTTCGCAAAAGATTTATCGGTACCTCTTATCATAGTAAAAAAGATCTATTTTTAAATAGTGCGCTTGCTGAAAAAATAAGAAGTGAATTATTGAGAAAAGACAAAAAGACGGCAGATGAAGTATCTACCTATTTTAGCGAAATGAATCAAGTGTTTGTTGAAATGAAGAGAATGTTAAAAAGGGGCGGCAAAACCTGCATCGTTATCGGTAATACGAGATTGAAGGGTGTGGAGATACTTAACGCGGAAGTTTTTACAGAACAGTTGCAAAATCTAGGTCTAAAAATTGTTGATATAATCAAGAGAGAAATACCGTCAAAAAATCTGCCGTCAATTAGAGATGAACAGACGGGGAGATTTGCAAGTATAAAGGAAAAGAATAAAATATATGTGTATCCTACGGAATATATTTTGGTTATGGAAAAATAAATATATGACAATAAACGATCTTATAAAAATCTACGAGACTAAAAAGAAAAAGTATGGAATAGAAGCATACAGACATATTTCGAATGTCTTGAAAGAAGCTAAAGAGCAGCACAGAAAAGATTTTACTGGTGATGACCACGAGCAGTCATGGCGAGCATTCAAAGGTAAGAATTTAGAAAAATTAATTGAATACATAATCACTGATGAAGTGCGAGCGTTAGGTTTGGAGGTTGTGAATGGAAATAGTCTTGAAAGGACCAACGTGGCAAATCTTTCGAAAGGGCTGAGCTTGGTAAAAAGAAATCTGATTGTTGATTATGGAGAATTTGGCTCTCATCTGCCCGATGTTGATTTAATAATTTTTGAACCAAAAACAAGCAAGGTTGTCGCTGTTCTATCAAGCAAAGTAACCTTACGGGAAAGGATTGCCCAAACAGGATACTGGAAAATAAAACTTGCTTCTGACGAGGCGACAAAACACATCAAAGTTTATTTCGTGACGCCAGACGAGGATGGAACACTAACTATCAAGAAGCCCACAAAGAAAGGGAGAGCGATTGTTGAGGTGGACACGGACGGTAGTTATGTTTTAAGTGAAACTAATATTGAAGAAAGCACAAAAGTAAAAATGTTTGATAAGTTTATTGATGATCTTAAAAAATTACTAAAATAACCCGACAACAATATGACAAAACCACAAATAAAACTAGCGTGGAATAAAGTAACCAACGAGACACACAAGAGAGCCAAACTCGGTAGGTGCCTCAAAGATAAAAGAATATCTTTACTCGGTGAGTTACTTTTATCAGCGCAGGTTTTGCTTGGTAAAATTGAAGTAGGTGAAAATAAGATATTTAACTCAATGATTTACAAAAAAATCATCGCTTTTTATTGCGTACAAATGCGGAGATATGTCTAAAGATTTAATTTTAGAGTCCACCACACTTTGGGACTTTCCAACCCAGAATTATGGGAATATGCCGCATGGAAATAATAAATATAATGGCGTTACGCCAGCGTTTGTAATCTGGAACTTGTTACAACGATATACAAAAGAAGGCGATTTAGTCGTTGATCCTATGTGCGGAAGCGGTACGACTATTGATGTTGCAACAGAATTGAATCGAAAAGTAATCGGCTACGATTTAAACATCACAAGACCTGAAATAATAAAAAATGATTCTCGTAAGATTCCGCTTGCCGACAACTCTGTTGATTTTGTTTTTATAGATTCGCCGTACTCGGATAATATAAAGTATTCGGAAGATTCTCGCTGTATTGGGAAAATATCCTGTGAGAGAACTGAGTTTTACGATGAGTTGGAAAAAACAGCAAGCGAGATTGCAAGAATTCTAAAACCGAATAAAGCAATGGGTTGGGTAATTGCTGACCAATGGGTAAAAAAGAAATTCACGCCAGTCGGATTTTTGATGTGGCAACGGCTAGAAAAATACTTCACTCCGATTGAACTTATTTGTTTAACGCGAAGAAATCAGACCTCAAACACTCCAATTTGGCATAGCCGAGCAAGGCAGTTTAATTTTTACCTGCGTGGCTTTAAGTATCTTTTTATAATGAAAAAATAGAAATTGGGTTTTTGTTTGTTCTCGGCTGGATTTTTGTTGAGTAGATACGAGTTGGTGTGTTTTTATGGAACCCTTCGCCCGAACCATTCCATAAAAATGTCTGTATAAGACACGCAAGCGAGGTATCTTCCGAGCGATCATTTAAACTCTTCTAGTTTCATTTCAACAGTTTTTTCGACACCTTTGTGTAGGATTTTGAGGCGCACGGTGTCGCCGACATTTTTCTTGCGGATGAGCGAGGCGAGCGGGTGCTCCTCTGTTACCTTTTCTCCATCCACTTCCAGAATAATGTCGTATTCAACGATTCCAGCTTTGTCTGCGGGAGAGCCGGGCATCACGGCGAGTTCGTCCTGGTTTGCGCCGCGCACCACGAGCGCGCCGTAATCCACTGTCAGTTTGTTTTTTTCTTTTATTGCCTGCGTTACTTCCGTATAGCGTATGCCGAGGAACGGCCGCACAATTCTGCCGTACTTCTCAACGGACGCAAGCGACGCTTTCGCGAGATTGACTGGGAGCGCGAAGCCGATATTTTGCGAACCCTGAGCCACTGCGACATTGATGCCGATAACTTTTCCGGCGAGCGATAGGAGCGGGCCGCCCGAATTGCCGGGGTTGATTGCCGCGTCGGTTTGTATCACTTCATCAAGCGTCTCGGATTTTCCCGATGCATCATTTGCTGTAATAGAGCGCGCGAGCCCAGAGATGACACCGACCGATACCGTGTTGCGGAACTCACCGAGTGCGTTTCCGATAGCGATTGCCGTCTCACCGACATCAAGCAAGTCCGAATTACCGAGCGTGAGGAATGGAAAACCTACTGTGCCTTTGAGGCGAATCACAGCGAGGTCCAGCACGGGGTCTTTTGCAACCACTTCAACATCATATTTCTTTCCGTTGTTCGCGAGCGCGGTGTATGAAGCACCCGCGTCATCAACGACATGGCGGTTGGTGAGCGCAAGCCCCTCTTTCGTCACGAGAAATCCAGTGCCGCCGCCAACTTCGCGCTTCTCCGTGCCTTTCTGCCGATACTGAGGAATCTGGAAACCGCCGAAGTCGCCGCCGAAAAAGTCCTTGAACGGATTCCATTCGTCAAAGTATTGTTCAACAATCGGTACATCTTTAGAAATGACGATGGAGAACACTGCAGGGTCGGATTTCTTGACCACATCAACAACGAGCGCTTCTTGCGTGATGATGCGCACAGTTTCTTTTTTCACTTCATCAGTCGTCGGCGCAGATTGCGTCTGTGTAAGGAACTGCGACGCGAAGTAGTGGAATATTTCCGCGCGCTTCCACCACACAAAGGCACCCGCCGCGCCGAGCACGATAAACGAAGTCGCAAGCGATGCGGCGAGATGGAAAAGTATTTTCTTTTTGTGTTTTCTGAACATTATATAAAAGTATAACAAAAAAACAGTATCAAGAATACTATATTTCTTACCCCCTGCCCTTGATTAAAGGGAGGTGTCCCGACTTTAGTTGGGACGGAGGGGTTGCATTTCTGACTAACCCCCTCCCCCTCGCTTCGCTCGGGTACTCCCCCTTAGGATAAGGGCGAGAGGAGAAAGATGGTAAATGTTATACTAAGGTTATGCGCGTGAAAATAGTACTTTTGCTCGCGGGTATTGTCGCCATTTTTTTCTTTTTACTGCAAAAAGACAGCGGAAACATCGTTCGCATGAAAATAGGCGATGAAATATTTACCGTGCGTGTTGCAGAGACACAGAGTGAGCGCGAGCGCGGGCTCAGCGGAACGCCCGCGCTCGCGCAAAGCGAAGGAATGTTATTTGAGTTCCCTCAAAATGGCTTACATGCAATTTGGATGAAGGACATGCTCATTCCAATTGACATTGTGTGGCTGTCGGATGCGCTTTCGGTCATTGACTTAAGAGAAAATGTCTCTCCTGACTCGTTTCCGCAAATTTTTACTCCAAAATCGCCTGCGAGCTTCGTTGTGGAACTCGCTGCGGGTGCCGTAAAGGCATTTAGCATCAAAGAGGGAAGCCGAGTAGAGATTTTCGCGGAGTGAAACCAATTTCTGTGTTTACAGTATTTTTTTTCGTGTTCGGTTGCCTGTTTTTTGAGTTTTCCACAGCGACACGAGCCGCTCGCGCGCGTAGAATTACAAAACATAAAAATTATTATTTATTTTTTCTTTTCACCATGCCAAAAGATGCGGAAAAAGCAATGAGGGGGAGCGCGTTCGTCAAGAGCGTCAAAAAACGCGACGGTTCAATCGTTTCGTTTGATGCGTCGCGCATTTCCAACGCGATTAACAAGGCAATGATTCAGACAGGCGAAGGTTCTCCGGAAGAAGCTGGGCTGGTGGCGACAAAAGTATTCGCCGATTTGGTGCGGATTACGAAAAAGCACAAGAATTTCGTGCCTACGGTGGAAGGAATTCAGGACTCAGTAGAAAAAGAGCTTATTCTCAGCGAATATGTAAAGACGGCGAAGGCGTATATTCTTTACCGCGAGAAGCGCGCGAAGCTGCGCGAGAAAGGGTTTGCCGTGCCGGAGCGCGTTAAGAATCTTGCGCTGGAAAGCAAGAAATATTTTAAAAATCCGCTCGGTGAATTCGTATATTACCGCACCTACTCGCGCTGGATTACGGAAGAAAATCGCCGCGAGACATGGATTGAGACCGTTGCTCGGTATGTTGATTTTATGAAAGAGAATCTAGGCAAGAAACTGAAAGAAAAAGAGTATGCCGATATTAGAGCTGCAATTCTGAACCAAGCGGCAATGCCGTCTATGCGACTTCTGCAATTCGCAGGGAGTGCTGCGCGCGCGACCAATGTGTGCGCATACAACTGCTCGTACATCGCGCCGTCAAAGGTTGAGGACTTCGCGGAAATTATGTATGTGTCTATGTGCGGTACAGGCGCGGGGTGGTCGGTGGAGAGCCAGAATGTCCAACAGTTTCCGCAAATAAAATTCCAGACAGGAAAAAAACTTTCAACGCACACGGTTGCCGACAGCAAAGAGGGGTGGTGCGATGCGCTGACGCTCGGGCTAAAAACATGGTACGACGGCAAAGATATTGAGTTTGACCTATCTCAACTCCGCCCAGCCGGCGCGCGCCTTAAGACAATGGGCGGCAAGGCATCCGGTCCTGAGCCGTTGCGCCGTTTGCTCCAGTTTGCCCGCGCAAAGATTTTGTCCAAACAAGGCAAGCGTCTTTCCAACCTGGATGTGCACGACATAATCTGTATGATTGGCGACTGTGTCGTTGCGGGCGGCGTGCGCCGAAGCGCGATGATATCGCTCTCCGACCTTGAAGACGAAGCGGTGCGCGATGCAAAGAAAGGCCAATTCTACCTCTCCGACCCACAGCGCGCGCTCGCGAACAATTCTGCTGTGTATGTGCGCAAGCCGGAAGCAGGGCAGTTTCTTGATGAGTGGGTGGCGCTCGTAAAGTCCGGAAGCGGCGAGCGCGGTATATTCAACCGAGGCGGGCTTGCGAAGACATTGCCCGCGCGGCGGATTGAACTCTTGAAAAAACTCGGCTACTTTGACGACGCGGGTACGACATTGACTGGGCTTATAGGCATCAATCCGTGCGGCGAGATTATTTTGCAGTCAAAACAATTTTGCAACTTGTCGGAGGTGGTTGCGCGTTCTGGAGACACAATTGAAACGTTGAAGGCGAAAGTGCGTCTCGCGACGATTATCGGCACCTATCAATCAACACTTACAAATTTTCCGTATCTTTCCAAGGAATGGAAGGAGAATTGCGAAAAGGAGCGCTTGCTCGGCGTGTCCATTACCGGCCAGTGGGATTGCCCTGTGGTGCGCGAGGAGAATACGCTGGACATTTTGCGCAAGGAAGCGATTAAAGTGAATGTTGAGTTTGCAAAGCGATTCGGAATCAATGCATCCACCTGCATTACCTGCGTCAAGCCGTCGGGTACGCTTTCCCAATTAGTTGACTGTTCGTCGGGCATACACCCGCGCCATTCTCCGTATTACATCCGCCGCATCAGGATTGCCGCAACCGACTCGCTTTTCAAAATGCTTAAAGATCAGGGGGTGCCGTATTATCCCGAGGTGGGACAATCTACAGAAAGCGCAACAACTTTCGTGTTGGAATTCCCCGTGAAGGCGCCGAAAGGAGCAATTTTTCGAGACGACATTTCAGCGCTTGACCTTCTCAAGCATTGGAAAAATGTAAAGACGCGCTACACCGAACATAATCCATCCGCTACGATTTCTGTTGGCGACAGTGAGTGGCTCGCGGTGGCGAATTGGGTGTATGAAAATTGGGACATCATCGGCGGGCTCTCGTTCCTTCCGCGCGAGAATCATGTGTACCAGCTGGCGCCGTACGAGGCGGTAGACGAAAAGCGTTACGCAGAGCTCGCGAAACGGCTAGAGCATTTGGACTACTCAAAAATTATTTCATACGAAAAGCAAAACGAAACCGATTTAAAAAAAGAGCTCGCCTGCGTCGCCGGGGTGTGTGAGATTGTTTGAGTTTCTTTGCTATGTTATAATAAAAGTTAGTGCCGCGCTGGATAGCTACCCAAACATTTTGCTTTGCAAAAATGTTTTAGGGAGGAAAGTCCGAACACTCACCCCGACTTTATGGAGGGGTTAAAAAGGTAGCAGGTAACGCCTGCCGTCCGCAAGGATAGAGATGCGAACAGAAACGACCCGGTTAAGTCCGGCTGAAACGGCAAAATTCTTACCCGAGTGCAAGTCCGTGTCCTGCATAGCTTTACGCGAAGCAGGAAGTGACGCTACAGGTTGTTGGCGACAACAATCGCAGATAAATGGCTATCTCCGCAGATGATGCGGAACAGAATTCGGCTTATAGGCGCGGCACGACAGATGAAAGACCACTCGCGAAAGCGGGTGGTTTTTCTTGTGTGTGTTTGGTATGCTGTAGGCACTCTTTTATTATTCTTTTTTATTTTCGTATTATGGACGAAACAACTATAGCGGGCAATGAAGAGGCCTTAGAAATAACACATTCGGAGTCGCTGCTTGACCGTCTCGCGCGGTGGAGTTTATTCGCCGCTTTCTTTCTTTTGCCGATTTTTGCTATTCCATCCGCATCTATACCGTTCGGGTTTTCCAAAACAGCACTGTTTATTATGTTGACTGCACTCGCTGGAGGCCTTTGGGCAATCGCGCGCCTGCGCGACGGCGAGATTTCGTTTCCGCGCACCGCGCTTTTTCCGATTTTGCTTGCGCTTGTTGTAGTTGGCGCGATATCAACCCTTTCTTCTGGCGCAGTTGCGCTATCTTGGAGCGGCGCGTTCTTTGATGTCGGCTCGCTCTCGTTTCTTGTCGCGCTTGCAGTATTCCTCTTTTTATTTGCGGCGCTTATTCGCTCGGCTGAACAGGTCTTTTACGCGTACCTTCTTTTCTTTGTTTCCGCAGGTCTGGTAGCGCTTTTCCACGCCATCCGTTTTATAGGAGGTCCCGATATGCTGTCTTTCGGTTTTTTTGGCTCTCCAACTTCCACACTACTTGAACGATGGAACGATTTAGGGGTGTTTTTCGGAGCCGTAGTTGTATTCACGCTGACCACTCTTGAGTTTGTAAAATTACGCGCAGGATTGCGCGCGGCACTCGTGGCAGCGCTCGCGCTGTCGCTTGTAATTCTTGCAGTAGTAAATTTTACTCTCGTGTGGCTCCTGCTCGCAATATTTTCTCTGGTATTTCTAGTGTATCTCATTTCATTCAAACATATTTCGCGCGCAGGATTTGAAGATGTTCGTTTATCGGTTTCGCCGCAGAACGCGGAAAAGCAATCTGTGGGAGAAAATGATGTCGTTACACCTAGGAAGATTCCAATTATTTCACTTTTGGTATTTGTGTGTTCCGTTGCATTTGTTTTGTTTGGAGGTCCGCTCGGAAACAAGATTTCTGGACGGCTCAACATTATCGCTTTTGACGCGCGCCCGTCATTCGGCGCAACGCTATCCGTGGCGCGCGAGACGCTCAAAAATGCTCCGTTTTTCGGCGCAGGTCCAAATCTATTCGTTCGAAAGTGGCTTGCGTACAAACCTCTCGGAGCGAACCAAACCATTTTCTGGAGTACGGACTTTTCATCTGGAGTCGGATATCTTCCGACCGTGCTCGTTACGACAGGACTTCTCGGCGCGGCGGCGTGGCTCTTATTCCTCGCATGGTATGTATGGCTTGGTATGCGATTCATACTCTCGCTTTCCGCAGACAAAGTAATGCGGTATCTTGTCGGCGCATCGTTTCTTACCTCGCTTTTTTTGTGGTGCGTTCTGTTCTTTTATTCCGCTGGCGCCGTCGTTTTAGCCTTCGCGTTTGCGTTCACTGGCCTCTCTCTTGCGGCGCTTTCGTGTGCAGGAGCGCTTTGCCGCGCCTCGTCCGATTTTTCCAAAAGCCCTGCGCTTTCATTTGCGTGTGTTCTTGGGCTTATTGTGTTTTCGCTTGGATGTGCGGCTATTGCATACGGAGTTGGGAATCGTTTCGTATCTGCAGTGTGGTATGCAGAAGGCGTGCGTGCTGCAAATGAACGCGGAGACACAGCGGAAGCGGAACTGCTTATCGCGCGCGCGTCGGAACGCGCACCACTTGATGTGTATATGCGCGCGCTCGCAGAGGTGTCGCTCGTGCAAATGAATACACTTCTTACACAAGCCAACGAACAAAATGCAGACGCAACGCGTGAGGCGTTTCAGCTCTCGCTCGGAAGGGCAGTTGAATACGGAAGAAGTGCAACCGCGTTGGATGACGGAAATTATGCGAACTGGCTTTCTTTGGGTCGCGTGTACGAGGCGGTCGTTCCTTTGAAAATAGGCGGCGCGTACGAAAACGCGCGCGGCGCGTACGAAGAAGCGCTTCGTTTAAATCCGAAAAATCCGGCAATCACGCTCTCCATCGCGCGGTTGGAAGCCGCGAAGGGCGACAATGCGCGCGCGCGTGAGTTTATCGCACAGTCCTTACAGCTCAAGCCGAATTATACGGAAGCAATCTTTTTCTTGTCGCAAGTAGAGGTTCAGGAGGGGAATATAAAAGATGCGATTCAGTCGGTTGAAGCAGCAACTATTTTGGCGCCCAAAGATTCGTCAATCCGCTTTCAGCTCGGTCTCCTCAAATATAATGAAAAGGATTTTCGCGGCGCTGCTGACGCATTTGCGCGCGCGGTCGCTCTGAACGAAAATTATGCGAATGCGCGCTATTTCCTAGGGCTGTCGTATGAACGTTTAAATCGCGACAGCGAGGCCGTCGCGCAGTTTGAATGGCTTGCAAAGACAAATCCCGACAACAAAGAAATTGCACTTATCTTAGGAAATCTGAAAGCCGGCCGCGCTCCTTTTGCCGATGCGTTGCCGCCTGTTGACGAGAAGCCGGAAAAACGTACAACGCTCCCAATTAAAGAAGACGATAGGGGCGATGAATAATGGTCAAAAGATTTTTAGCATTTTTCCATTCTGATGTGCGCGGTCTCCACGAAGCCGCGTACCTTTTGGGCGCATTCGCATTTCTCTCGCAGGTACTCGCTCTTCTTCGCGACCGCTTGTTTGCGTCGTCATTTGGCGCAGGGGCACTTTTGGATTCCTACTACGCGGCATTTCGCATTCCCGACCTAATTTTAGTTATAGGCGCGTCAGTCGTATCTGCGTCAATCCTCATTCCGTTTTTGGTGGAGAGGATGGAGAAAACGGGAGATGGAGGAAAGGGTTTCGTTGACGCAGTATTCTCATCTTTTTTTGCCGGCATTGTATTCGTGTCGGTAATAGCGTTTTTACTAACTCCGTTTTTAATAAAATTATTTTTTCCAACCGCCTCAATTTCTTCCGAATTTTTCAGTGACACTGTTTTACTTACGAGAATAATGCTTCTTCAGCCGATTCTTTTAGGTATTTCCAACTTATTCGGAAGCATTGTACAGGCGCGCCGCAGATTTTTCGTGTACGCGGTCAGTCCGCTTTTGTATAACATAGGTATTATAGGCGGCGTCGCGTTTTTGTATCCTGTGATGGGTATTTCTGGGCTTGCGTGGGGCGTTGTTGCGGGAGCATTTCTACATCTTGCCGTACAAATTCCTTCGGTTGCGTCAGCGGGGCTTCTCCCGCGCCCGACGCTACACTGGCGTATCGCTGAATTGCGTCAAGTTGTTCTAATATCGCTACCGCGAACCGCAGCGCTCGGCGCATCCAATATCGTAACGCTCTTTTTGCTTTCCATCGCTTCATCGATTGGCGCGGGCTCTATCGCAATCTTTACTCTCGCATGGAATCTGCAATCCGTGCCGCTTTCAATCGTCGGGGTAAGTTATTCGCTCGCCGCTTTTCCTACACTCGTGCGCCTTTTTTCCAGAAACGGCAATGGGGAATTTCTCGGTGCGGTTTCTGAATCGTTCAAACATATCGCTTTCTGGTCGTTTCCCGCCGCGGCGCTCTTCATTGTTTTGCGTGCGCAAATTGTGCGCGTTGTGCTTGGCGCAGGTGCCTTTAGCTGGACGGACACGCGGCTCACTGCCGCCGCGCTCGCGATATTTGCAGTGTCAATTGTTGCACAAGGAATTATTCTACTCTTTGTGCGCGCGCACTACGCTGCGGGGGAGACAAGCCGTCCGTTTTGGGCGAGCGTTATTTCAGGCGCGCTGACGATTGCTCTCGGCTATGGGTTTGTGGCGTGGTTTGCGAACTACAGTTCTTCGCGATTTTTCATTGAAGCACTCCTGCGCGTGACAGATGTCGCTGGAACGACAGCGCTCGCACTACCGCTCGCGTATTCACTGGGTGCTCTCGCGAACCTCGCGCTTTTATGGTGGATGTTTTCGCGCCGTCACGGAGGATTGTGGGCTCATGTGCGGCGGCCACTTGGCGAAAGCTTTTCTGCCTCCGTTATCGCCGGAGCGATAGCATATGCCGGTCTCAATTTCTTTGATAATTTTCTTGATTTGCAAAAGGTTTCGGGGATATTTTTACAAGGACTTTTCGCCGGCATTCTCGGTATTACTGCATGGGTCACGGTGCTTTACGCGCTCAAAAGCCGCGAGCTTGCGGGTGCATGGGCGACAGTGCATCGCAAAGTATGGCGCGCACGCCCGGTCGCTCCAGACGCCTCCGAAAATCCAACTTTGTAATTATTTTACTCCGCGCAGAAAGTCCTCGTAGCCCATTTCTTTTTTTCCTTCCGGCACGACGCGTGTGATGGCGAGTTTTTCGTCCTCATATTTCGCGTCTTTTATAATGACACGCGTTTTGCAGTGCATAAAGTAGGTGCCGATAGAGCCATCAAAAGCGCGGATTTTGAGGAAGTTCTGAAATGCATTTCCGGCGAGGTCAATCAACCCATCGGACTTTGTAAATTTCTTCGTATAAGTCGCCTTCGCCTCATCTTGCGGTACGGCTTTAATTTCCCCGGCGACCCATTTCGGTATCACCTCCGCAAGCAACTTCCCTCCTTCGTGCGCAAGTATTTTTCTGAGCCATTTCGCACCCGATGTTTGAAGCCCGAGAGCATCAGGTGCGGATTTGGATTGCGCAACAATCGGTCCCGCATCCATTTTTTCCGTTACTTGCATAATCGTTACGCCGATTTCTTTTTCGTTATTTAAGATCTGGCTTTCAATCGGCGACGCCCCTCGGTACTTTGGAAGCAAAGACGGATGCACATTCAGCGCGCCTTTTTCGGGAATGTCTAGAATTTTCTTCGGAATGATTTTTCCGTATGACGCTACAATAAATAGTTGGTAGTCGGTAGTTAGTAATGAGTAGTCAGAAGAAACGGGAATATGATTTTCTTGCGCCCAGAGTTTGGCTGGTGAAGGAAGTGTTTTTAGGCCACGACCTTGCCGGCTGTCGTGTACAGTAATAATCATAGACGGCAGAAAATCGGCGCGCTTTAGTTCATCAAGCACGGTAACGGAAAAATCGTCAGTTCCAAAAAATACAAACTTCATTTTTTTAATTCTTCCGGTGGAATATCAATAATATCTGTCGCTTTGTCGATAAAAAGTATGCCATTCAGGTGGTCCACTTCGTGTTGGAAGATTTGCGCTAGAAGTCCCGCCGCGCCGCGCGTGATTTTCTTCCCATCCGCGTCGTATGCTTCCAGCGTCACCTTCGCGGCACGCTTCACCTGCCCGTACAAGTAGCGGAGCGATAGGCACCCCTCTTCAACAGTTTGCTTTTCTCGCGAGATTTTCGTAAGTACAGGATTAAAAAAAACTGCATCGGGCGGCGTGTGGGCGCTTGCTGTCTCGTCTGTACTTTTGCGCGCGAGGCGCGCGAGCACCCTTCCAGACACAATAAAGAGACGGACGGACTCTCCGATTTGCGGCGCCGCGAGCGCCACGCCATCGTCCTCTTTCGCAAGCGCCGAGCTCATATCTGCGAGCATTGCGCGCATTTTCTCTGTTTTTATTTCATCAAGCGGCACTTCGCGCGCTGCGAAGCGAAGTGTTTTCTCGTCTTTGACGATGTGCACTGTATGTGTCGGCATAGGCGCATTATATCACGATTTAAGCACTCCGAAAAACTTTTTACTGAAACTGTCGGATTTTTCGCATTGGCTGAAAAGCCAATACAGGTCTTGTTCTTTAAGATGCCGAACGAGCCCATTTATTTGCCCCCATGTCGCCGGCTTCCACTTCGTGCCGATCCGCTCTGCGTTTATTTTGTCCGTAAGTCGCTGAATAAGTTCCTGCCGCTCGCTCGCGCCTCGTGGTGTCTCTGCGCGCTTCTTCTTTAACTCTTCAATATATGTTTTAGAGATTTCCATAGTGAGAATATAAGATACTGTAGTACAGGACTTGCATTGTTTTATGTGATTTGCTATATTGTGCGTACAAATGGCCACATGGCCCTGGAGACCCCGCCTCACGGCGGGGTTCGTTCGTTCATGGAGTAATAGAAACCTTTACAATACGCTCTTTGATTTCTTTAAATAGCGTGTGGTCAATTCTTCGTATTCTGCGGCTTAATCGCTTAGTACTGATGAGCCGAAGTTGTGAGAGAATTGCGGCAAATCTTATATTTTGATGTATAAATGCAAAATAATACTGATTGTCTTTAATTTTTGTCGTAAGAGGTACGACAAGCACGATGTTCCTATTAAATTTTTTAATGACGAGAGCAGGCCTTTCAAACGATTCATTTTTACCGTCTTCTTCATCCCCAACATTGATACCAAAAGAACACCACCAAATCTCTCTTTCATGAACAAAGCTACAAAACTCGCTTTTATGAATTTCTTTTTTTCTTTTGTTCCATGCATCAAAATCTTTATACATGATTATGAGTATATCAAAAAAGAGTTTGCAAATAAAAACCACCGGACATTGTTTGTCCGGCAGTATACATAAACAAAATCACTTTCCGGTTTTTTTCTCACGATTAGCGGCAACTATTGAACGAATAACCTCGCTAGGCAATGAATCCATGTGCGTGATTTTCTCCGCTTCTCGAATTTCCGCGAGTTCTTCTTGGGTGATATCCGGATACATAATTACTGCGCGAACAATACTTTGTAGCACTTTAGTGGAGCCAGTAATCACATGTATCGCCTCGGCTTCAAGCCCATAACGAAACGCCGCACTTAGAACACCAATATAAAATCCTTTCTTTTTGCGCGGCTTTCCAGAAATTGATCTTTGTACATTCTGTCTACTAGTACCACATTCTTTAGAAAGTCTCTGCTGTGTCCATCTTTGCTTTTCCAAGAGTAGTTTCGCCAAATCTGATATAGTCATTCTTAACCTCTTTTTAATTTAAGTTTTGTTTTTTCTATAATTATCCTAGCATAATATACATAATTTGTCTAGATCGTTTTGATTGATTTACAAAGCCGCGTGCGAGCCGTACAATACGATTTCTATGGCGGATGATTTTTTCATCGTTCAGGGGCTTGGTGGAAAGCGGACGCTTGTTGGGGAACTCCCAGTGCGTGGTTCAAAAAACGCTGCGCTCCCAGCGATGGCGTCTGCGCTTCTTTTTGACGGTGCGCTCACGCTCGGAAATATTCCACTGATTGAAGATGCGGGCTTTTTGGGAGACATTCTGGAAGAGCTCGGCGCACAAGTGAAGCGGGGCGGAAACGGCGATTTAATTCTTGATACACGAAAAGTTAACGCGACAGCACTTCCGCGCGAGATTGCGAAACGGATGCGCGCGTCCGTGATTCTCGCGGGTCCTCTCCTTGCGCGCTTCGGCGAGGTCTCGTTTCCGCACCCCGGCGGGTGCGTTATCGGCAATCGCCCGATTGACTTTTTTTTGGAAGGATTTCAGAAAATGGGTGCGCAGTACGAAGAAGCAAAAGACGGTTATCGGCTTCGCGCGCCATCGGGTGGTTTGCGTGGAACTGATATTTTTTTCCGCCAGCCGACCGTGACTGGTACGGAAACATTAATGCTCGCGGCTGTGCGGGCGCACGGCGCGACAACGCTTCGGAATGCAGCAATGGAGCCGGAGGTCGTATTTCTAGCGGAGCTTTTACGCGCCGGAGGCGCGCAAATAAATGGAGAGGGAACTCCGACAATTGAAATAACTGGTAAAGACAAACCGCTTCGCGTTCCGCATAAAACGCCGCGTGTTATTCCAGACAGGATTGAAGCTGGAAGCTTCCTCATTCTCGCAGCGCTCGCCGGAAAAGATATTTTAATAAAGCACTGCGAGCCGGAACATATTCGGGTTTTGATTGAGCTCTTGCGAACGGCCGGCGTTGATATTGAAGTTGGAAAGGACTTTATGCGAGTTCGCCCGCCTGTGCGGGCAAGCGAGTCGCTAGGGAAAGCGCAGGTGTATAAAAGTTTTGGAATAAAGACACATGAGTACCCCGGGTTCCCGACGGACTTGCAGGCGCCGGCAGTTGTCTTTTTGACGCAGGCGGAAGGTGAAGCGCTGGTGCACGAAACGATTTTTGACGGGCGGCTTGCGTATGCGAAAGACCTCTCCGCGATGGGCGCGAACATCACGCTGTGGGACGCGCATCGCGCGGTGGTGAAAGGCCCGACGCCGCTCAAAGGAAGAGAACTCCACGGACCGGATTTGCGCGCGGGGCTTGCGTATCTTATCGCCGCCATAATCGCGCGCGGGAAGTCGGTACTTCACAATGTGCGCTTTATTGACCGCGGGCATGAGCGCATAGAAGAACGGCTGCGCGCAATCGGTGTTATGATAGAGCGCGTGAAGAATTAAATGAGCATTTTTACTAAAAAATTGGGGATTGATTTGGGGACTGCGAATACGCTTGTTTTTGTGCCGGGGCGCGGCATTGTTTTGAACGAGCCGTCGGTAGTCGCTGTGTCAAAAGACGACAACAAAATCCTGGCGGTTGGAATTGAGGCGAAGCATATGGTTGGACGAACGCCTGACTCAATCATTGCATACCGTCCGCTCAAAGACGGCGTGATTGCGGACTACCGAGTTACAGAAGCAATGCTTCGTTATTTTATAGGGAAAGCGCTCGGCAAATGGAATATCTGGAAGCCGGAAGTTATGGTATCTGTGCCGGCTGGGGTTACAGGCACGGAGCGCCGCGCGGTAATTGAGGCGGCGCTTCGTGCGGGCGCGAAGAGTGCGTTTGTTGTGAAAGAGCCGGTGCTAGCGGCAATCGGCGCGGGCATCCCCATTCACGAACCGGCTGGGCATATGGTAGTGGATATTGGCGGCGGCACAACAGATGTCGCCGTCATCTCTCTTGGCGGTATCGTGTCGTCCATTTCGGTGAAGTGCGCGGGGAATCGATTAGACGCGGCGATTGCCGATTACATAAAAAAAACCTTCAATCTTGTTATTGGCGAACAGATGGCTGAGGAAATTAAGATTGCAGTCGGTTCGGCGGTGCCGGTGGAAGAAGCGGAAGAACTTACGATGTTGGTGCGCGGGCGCGATTTCGTGACAGGGCTTCCGCGCACTACGGATGTCCGCACGAACGATACCGTGAAGGCAATAGGAAAGGAGCTACGGGAAATCGTGCGCGCGATGCGGGATGTTTTGCAAGAAACACCACCTGAACTTTCTGCGGACATCATAGACCGCGGCATCACGATGACTGGCGGCTCGTCGCATTTGCGCAACTTTCCAGAACTCGTATTTCGCCGCACGGGCGTGAAGGCGGCACTCGCAAAGGACCCGCTCTTTTGCGTTGCGCGAGGCACCGGCATCGCGCTGGACCACTTAGACGCGTACAAAAAGAGCATTATTGCGAAGAGGTAATTTTCTATGTTTTCAGATGGAATTAAAAACCTAACACATCACGCATACTGCGTCGCGGGGGCGGGGGTGGAGAATGTTGCGGAGTTTGCGGAAAAGATTCGCACTGTGTTCGGCATTGAGCGCGGAAGTCCTGATGTGGTGGCGCTTGCGGTGCCGTCGTTTGGGATTGACGATGCGCTCGAGTTTCGCAGGTGGGCAGAGAACCGCGCGGTTAGTGGAGGCAAAAAGTTTTTTGTGTTTGGGGTGGATAGTATTACTCACGAGGCGCAGAATGCGCTTCTCAAAACCTTTGAGGAGCCGACGCCGCACACGCATTTTTTCTTGCTTATTAAAAACGCGGATATGCTTCTTCCAACGCTCCACTCACGCGTTGAAGTGGTGTCTGCGGAAGCGGCGGGCATTTCTTCGTCAGAGAGCGGCAAGGAAGAAGCAAAAGAATTTCTTGCGGCATCTGTAGAAAAACGTATCGCGAGTGCGGAGAAAATCGTCAAAGCGCTCAAAGACGAAAAGATGACGAAGGGCGTTGCCACCGCGCTTATTTCTGATATGGTGGGTGCTGCGCGCGGAACGCACGCGTTTCCGCGTACCGCTACAGAAGGGCTTGAACATCTTGTGCGTGCGGAAGAATATGCGCGCGACCGTAGTGCGTCTCTCAAAATTATTTTGGAACATTTGGCGGTGGTACTTCCAAAAATGTGATATAGTATTAGCGTATGGCTTACGATTTTTCTGTTTTTAAAAACAAGGCGCGCCAGGTTGAGGAATGGCTCGCGAAGGAATTGTCCGCGCTCCGCGCGGGGCGCGCGTCGCCGGCAATTTTAGACAGCGTTCTTGTGGAAGCGTGGGGCTCAAATATGCCGTTAAAACAAGTGGCGACGATAACTGTGGAAGACGCGCGGACGCTCCGAGTTGCACCTTACGACGCGGAGCAAAGCAAGGCGATTGAGAAGGCGATTACAGCTGCGAACCTCGGGCTTTCTGCAGTATCTGGCGATGGCGGCGTGCGCGTTATATTTCCGGAACTTTCATCGGAGCGCCGCGCGGCGCTTCTGAAGACGGCGAAGGGCAAGTCGGAAGAGGCGCGCGTTTCTTTCAGGCGGGTGCGCGATGAAATAGTTCGCGACATTGATGTGAGAGAAAAGGCGGGGAGCATCGGCGAGGATGAGAAGTTCCGTATGAAGAAGGAACTGGAAAAGCTGGCTGATGCGGAAGGTAAGAAAATTGACGACGCGCTCATACGAAAAGAAAAAGAAATCAACTCATGACCTTATTACTATTTTTCGTTATTCTCGCGGTTTTAGTACTCGTACATGAAGCGGGGCATTTTTTTGTCGCAAAATTTTTTAAGATTCGCGTGGATGAGTTTGGGTTCGGATTCCCGCCGCGGCTTTTTTCTGTACACAGAGGAGAGACGCGCTATTCTTTCAACCTCATTCCTTTTGGCGGATTTGTAAAGATTTTTGGCGAGGACCAGACAGAAGAAATAAAAGACGGAGAGGCGAGCCGCAACTTCTCGCGCAAACATCGCGGGGTGCAGGCGCTCGTGCTAGTAGCGGGAATCGTAGGTAATTTCTTGCTCGCATGGATTTTAATTTCCGCGGGATTTATGGTCGGGCTTCCGGCGCCTGCAGGCGAAGAGTGGGGCTTGCCCGTCACGGATGCCGCGCTTACGGTTGTTGAAGTATTACCAGATTCTCCGGCAAGCCGCGCGGGACTTCGCGCGGGCGATACGGTAATATCGTTTTCTCAAAACGGACGTGCGCTTGAAAATCCATCCCCCGACTTCGCGAGCGAGTTTATTGCAGAAACAAAAAGCGGAGCGATTGATGTAGCGGTAAAGCGCGGGACGAAACTGCTCTCATTTTCAGTAGAGCCGTCATCCGAGGTTTTGGAAGGTCGCCCAGCAATCGGCATTGCTATGGATATGCTAGGCACCGTTCGTTTGCCGATTCATCGCGCTGTTTTGGAGGGAGCGAAAACAACTGTCTTTCTTTCTGTAGAAGTGTCGCGCGCGCTTGCGCTGTTTATAAAAGACGCGTTTGCCGGCGCGGCGGATATTAAAAATCTAGCGGGGCCGGTTGGCATCGCTGGGTTAGTTGGCGACGCGCGCGCACAGGGCGTTGCGCCGCTTTTGTCGCTAACCGCGCTCATTTCCATAAACCTCGCACTAATCAATCTAATTCCGTTTCCGGCGCTGGATGGCGGACGGCTTCTATTTGTCGCGATTGAAGCGGTGCGTCGGAAGCCAATCCCTGCGAAAATAGCGCAGTATGCAAATGCAACAGGTTTTTTTATTCTGTTTTTGTTTTTGGTTTTTATCACTTACCACGACATCGCGCGGCTTTTCAACTGACAAAAATCTGGTAATCTGATGAAAGTTCTCAATATGCGCCTTTAGCTCAGTGGCAGAGCGTTCCGTTCACATCGGAAAGGTCGTAAGTTCGATCCTTACAAGGCGCATAGAAGGGCCTGTAGTCTAGTGGTACGACGCGTCATTCGCATTGACGAGGCGGGAGTTCGATTCTCCCCAGGTCCAAAACACAAATTAAACCCGCCAGGGGGTGGCGGGTTTCGGCACTTGACAGAATATATGGGCATGCTATACTGTATGTTAGCCAGTTAATACTGGAAAATCGTACAAACAAAAAACAAATCCGCCCTTGGCGGAGAAAGGAAATATGACCGCGACCGCAAAAGCAGTTGTTCATCCGTTTCTGATTGTCTGGAGTAAATTCCTTGAATTCATCTTCAAGCAGTTCGTCCGTCGGCACCGGCAAACACCGCAGGAGATTGAAATCTTCCCGCAGTTTGAGAACGACAACCGTGAGATCATCAAGGAGCTCAGCGAGCGCGAGTTGGTCGTTGAGATTCCGGAAGAGTCCGAAGAGTTCATGCCTGTGTTTGAAAACGACACAGGAAATCACTCGCCGGAAATTCGCGCGCCGAAAGGCATCGCGCTTCGGAAGTCGGTGCAGTTCCGGACGAACCGCGGGCTGTACCTGTCGGCAAAAGTCGTCGGATATTCGTGGGAAGATCCAAATCTGTTGGTTCTCTCTCGCAACGGCGGACCACTATTCCGCCGTCGGTTTTGTTAGCAGTTGGCGAATTGCCCGCCCCATCACTTGTCTGACAAGTGATGGGGCTTTTGTTTGTGCTACAATTTATTCTCTATGATGCACTTGCGCTCGTTGGAATTGTCGGGCTTTAAATCGTTCGCGAAGCGGACGATTTTAGAATTTAAAACCCCAATTACTGCAATCGTGGGGCCAAACGGTTCTGGAAAAAGCAATGTGAGCGAATCCATCCGCTTCGTGCTCGGCGAGCAGTCGGTCAAAAGTATGCGCGGTAAGCGCACAGAGGACTTGATTTGGAACGGCGCGGAAGCCGCGCCGCGAGGCAACCGAGCGGCGGTGAAACTCGTTTTTGACAACTCCCGCCGTCTTTTTAATTTGGACTTTGACGAAGTGTCGGTAGAGCGTGTAGTGTATCGCGATGCGTCCAGCGAGTACCTTTTGAACGGAAGCCCGGCGCGCCTGCGCGACATACACGAACTTCTCGCCGGAGCGCATATGAGTCACTGCGGACACCACATCATTTCGCAAGGCGAAGCGGACCGGATTCTGAACGCCTCTCTTCGCGAGCGGCGCGAGATTATTGAAGACGCGCTCGGTCTTAAAATTTACGAATGGAAACGCGCGGAAAGCGAGAAGAAGCTCCTGCAAACAAAAGAAAATATGAAGCAAGTGGAATTACTCCGCAGCGAGATCGCTCCGCATATTTCATTTCTCAAGAAACAGGCGGAGAAAATAGAAAAGGCAAAAGTAATAAAAGAAGAACTCGCCGGCTTGTACCGCGAATATTTTGCGCGCGAAAATGCATATATTGCTGCGGAGAAAAAAGAACTTGCGGAAAAGGAAAGCGCACCGCGCTCGCTGCTTCCAGTGCTTGAAAAAGAACTTGCGGCGGCGCAGGCGCAGGTGGTGGCGGGTGCGCCGGCGCACGATGCGCGAGAAAAAGAATTGTCGGCGTTTGAAGCGCGCACCGAAGTAGTGCATGTGGAAACAGCGCGTCTTGCGCGCGAACTCGGGCGGCTTGAAGGAGAGAGTGCGGCGGCGGAGCGCGCGCTACGCGAACGGAAAGCGTCTCAAGCGCGCCGATCCGTCGCGCTTGCGGATGTAGAGACACTTGCGCGTGATGTTGAAGCGGAGACGCTCCTTGCTCGCGTGAAGGCGCTCGTCCGCGCGTTTATAGAGAAGCACAGGCACGCGCCCGCCGCAGGCGAGGCGGCATTAGAAAAAGAAGTTGCAGAGCTTGCGGAAAAACGGCGCGCGTTGGAAGAAAAGATTGCGATGGCGGGTGCGGCGGAAAAAGATGCCCACTCTGCCGCAGAGCAGTTGCGGGGGCAGATGCGCGCCGCAGAGGATTCATCGCGCGAGGCGGAGAAAACTATATTTCGTCTTTTGGCGCGGAAAAGTGAGATTGACGGCATACTTCGCGAAGTCGGCGCGCGCGCGGAGGCGCTCGCGCATGCAGAAGCGGACTTCAAACGCGAATTGCAAGAGGCGGCAGTGGTCGCGGGGCGTGGGGCTGTTCAATATGGTGATATTTTAAATTCACAAAATCAGGATAGGGTAGAACAAGAAGAACGAAGGCGGAAAATAGAACGGCTGAAGATTCGTATTGAGGATTCGGGCACTTCTGGCGCGGATGATGTTCTTAAAGAATACAATACAGCCACCGAGCGCGAAGCGTTCCTTGCGCGCGAGTTGGCTGATTTGGAACACGCTGCGGAGTCGCTCAAAGGGCTTATTGCGGAGCTTGGCGAAAAGCTGGACCGAGAGTTTAAGGAAGGAATCACTCGCATCAACACAGAGTTTCAGAAATTGTTTTCGCTGATGTTCGGCGGCGGTACTGCGAAGGTGTTGGTGGTAAAGGCACCGCGCCGAGTACGGCGCGGTGCAGAAGAAGACAGCGAAGAAAACGGGGAAAATGAATCGGATGAGTTTATGCGCGCGCAGTCGGAAGAGGCGGAGGCGGAAGAAGGAGTTGAGGTGGAGGTGTCCATCCCGCGGAAAAAGATTAAAGGATTGATGATGCTTTCGGGCGGGGAGCGCGCGCTCACTTCCATCGCGCTCATTTTTGCATTGTCGGCAGTGAAGCCACCACCGTTTATTATTTTAGACGAAACGGATGCGGCGCTAGACGAAGCGAACTCAAAGAGGTACGGAGATATGATTGAAAATCTGTCCAAACACTCCCAGCTTATTTTAATTACGCACAACCGCGAGACGATGTCGCGCGCTGGCGTGCTCTACGGCATCACGATGGAGCGCGGAGCGAGCAAGCTCCTCTCGCTCGCGTTTGAAGAAGCCGCCGCAGTGGCGAAGTAGAAGACGCTCAGGAATACTGCTTTTGCGGAACCGGAAAATTTCCCCTGCGAGGAAATTTTCCTTATCCGCTCGCCTCGTTCGTCTCCCTACGGGAGACACCTTGCTCGCTCGGCTCCTCGCCGTTCCGCAAAAGCACATTCCTTCGCTTCCGTGTCTTATACAGACATTTTGCAAAATGTCTGTATAAGAAACGGCTCAGCGATGGCGTTCGTTGAGCCGTTTAATCCAACCAAGTGGGTGGCGGGTTCGGGTGTGGATTATTAAAAAAATCGGCGGTTTGCGAGA
>Ga0209541_10000148_pt1 | contig 125270 bp, 104 predicted proteins | sample RifCSPlowO2_01_FD_184027 | JGI IMG/M metagenome (GOLD analysis project Ga0209541, IMG submission 184027) | Groundwater microbial communities from Rifle, Colorado - Rifle CSP2_plank lowO2_0.1 (SPAdes) (version 2) | ecosystem: Environmental > Aquatic > Deep subsurface > Groundwater | place... | reverse complement strand
CTTGTCGTTTGAGTTGAGCAAAACCACCAGTCACTTCAATGTCGTCGGGGTTATAGGTGTAATCGCTAGAATTAGAAAAGGGCCAAACCGCCATCCCACAACCACCACTGCTACCTTCAAGTGTCACCTGACCGCTGGTACTAACATCAACATTACCATCATCACCATTATATTTAGCACTGCCTGACCAAATACTTTGGCCGGAACCGCCTGACCAATCCGTTTGAATCCAATCTTTGGATTGCCAAGTGGTTAAATAGGCAGTTAACTCCACCTGGTTTTCTACTCTGTTAATCGCTGTATAAGTAACTGTGGATGTCACCTTTTTAGTATGTAAGTCAACTGTTCCGCTCGGACAATTAACTATACTCCCGCCACTCCGACAAGTATCACTGATATTAATAACTCGGGTATATTTGCCGTCATCTAAAGAATCAGCCGTACCTGAAAATTGCCAGTAACCGCTAGCATTATCGAGTCCGTGATTGCCATTTTCTAATAAATTCCAAGCTTGCCGGCGGATAGAAAAAACCGCCTCTAAACCTTCTTGAGCGGACAAAGTTGCCTTGTCTTTTTCCTCAGCCTGGAAATTGCTGCCGTATGAATCCATTAATAAACCAATGAGTGCTGTGGCAAATAAACCAAACAAAGCCACTGCTAAAATTATTTCCACTAAAGAAAAGCCTTTTGTATTTTTCACTATTGACAATTTAGTCATTCAGTTGAATTACGCCAGATGATGTTATAATAATATTTTTCGAATCATCAGTATTGACACTAAAAATAGTAGTACTGCCTACTGTTGAAGGATTGCCAGAATAAATAGAAAAATATATCTCATCACCAAAGTCGGTACTAACGGCAAAAGCAGCTGGATAATCAGTCACCTGATCGTATTCTGGGTCCCGACTGGTATAATTATCGCCCTTGAATAAAACAAACTGGTTAGAACCAGTATCAAAATAAACTCCCCAGGCCGAATTATTTTTACCAGCAATGGCCTGGCGCTGAGCTTGGCGAAGGGTTTGATTGAGAGAATCAGTGTAAGTGTATAAATCAGAAGTCGTCTGAAATGACTGGATAAAAGGGATGGACAAAACAGAAACAATGGCTAGAATCGCCAAAATCAATATTAATTCGATTAAGGTAAAGCCTTTCATTTTAAACATAAAACTTGAAACCTGAAACTTGAAACATAAATATTTAAATTTGCCGCTACCATTACTTGTACCTGTTTCAAGTTTTATGTTTCAAGTTTCAAAAAGTAATTATCTTCTAAACTGCGCTGTCACCTGATAAAGAGGTGAAATAACTGAAATAGCCACAAAACCAACCATTAATCCAACAACCATCAAAAGAATTGGTTCTAGAATTGTGGTCAAATTTTTAGTAGTATTATCAACCTCCTTTTCAAAATAATCAGCTAGGTAACTCAGTGATTCGTCAAGTCGGCCGCTTCTTTCCCCGACTCCGATCATTTTAATCATCAAAAGGGGAAAAAGTTGATTTTTTTTTGAGTGGCTAAAGCTAGCTAGGGAATCTGAAAGCTTCTTACCTCTCTGGATTTGGGGCAAAACTGCTTGAAGTCTCTGCTGGTAAACGCCGTTTCTAATGGTTTTTGTGGTAGTACTCAAAGATTGATCAATAGTTAGTCCGCTCCTTAACATAATGCCCAGATTTCGATTAATCATTGTCAGATTGTAGTTGACAATGATGTTTTTAATGATTGGCATATGGAGCAAAAACCAGTGCCAAAAGGGCCTGACAAATTTTCTGGTTAGTAAAAACCAAAGGAAAAGAAAACCAAAAATAATCCCTAAAATAATGTAAAGGCCATATTTATCCATCACATCTGCAATCCAAATCAGAATTCTGGTTGTTAATGGTAATTCGAAATTTAAAGTTTCAAATAACCGCTTAATTTTTGGCAAGACAAAATAAGCTAAAACTAACCCTAAGCCAAAAGTCGCCGCTAAAATAATAGCGGGGTAAAAAGAAGCGGCTTTAATTTTCCTTTGAAGTTCAAGCCGATTATCCAATTCATCGGCCAAGTGCTCCAAATTTTCTTCTAGCGTACCACTTTCCTCGCCGATTTGAATGATATTAATAAATAAAGGGTCAAAATATTTCGGGTACTTAGCCAAAGAATTTGATAAGGCCTGACCGGTTTTAACACGCTCGGCCACTTGAGTCACTATTTTTTTAAACTTCTTGGAGGTTGTTTGATCATTAATTACTTCTAGGGCTTCAGTGAAACTAACACCTGATTTCAACATGGTACCTAGATGCTTAACTAGTAACATCTTATCAATCAAAGACACACCGCCGAAACTGAAATCCTTAAAAATAATCCTGTCTTTACCTTTTGGTTTTATTTTTTTTATATACCAACCCTGACTAATCAATAACTTGGTAGCCTCCTTCAGGTTGGCCGCTTCAGTAACTCCTTTTTGTATTTTATTACTACTGTCAAAAACAGTGTAAGAGAATTTCATAAGAAGTCAAAATTCAAAAGTAAAAAATCAAAATTGCAAGTCAAAATTCAAAAGTAAAAAAAGAATAATAAACTTTTAACTTTTTACTTTAACTTTTGCCTTTTGAATTTTGACTTTCGACTTATAATTTATTCCCTTGTCGCCCTTAGCACTTCTTCGATCGTAGTGGCCCCGGCCATTACTTTTTTGATGCCGTCTTCGATCATCGTGGTCATTCCTTCTTTAATCGCCTGCTCTTTTATCGCATCAGCATTAGCACGCTGCATAATTAACTGCCTGATGCTTTCAGATGCTACCATTACCTCAAAAATCCCTACTCTGCCTTTATAACCCGTCTGACTACAAAGTTCGCATCCCTTACCATGGTAAGTTCTTATTTCTTTTTTACTAGAACCAAAATGTTTCTCGATCAACTCCTTGGAAAACTTATTTTTTAATTCCTCGATTGTAGTCATGGTACTAACAACACACTTAGGGCAAATTTTACGAATCAGGCGTTGGCCAATGATAATATTAACGGTGGAGGCGATCAAAAACGGCTCTACACCCATTTCTAAAAAACGCGGTAAGGCAGTAGCAGCGTCATTAGTATGTAAAGTTGAAAGAACTAGATGGCCAGTCATGGCTGAATTGATCGCAATATCAGCTGTTTCCTCGTCGCGAATTTCGCCAACCATAATAATATTAGGATCCTGCCGCAAAATTGAACGCAACCCCGTCGCAAAATTTAAATTGGTTTTAGGATTAACCTGAATTTGACTGATTCCATCGATATCATATTCAACCGGATCTTCAATGGTAGAGATATTAACCTCGCGGCGGTTCAAAATCTTTAAAACAGCGTATAAAGTCGTGGTTTTACCCGAGCCAGTCGGTCCAGTGACTAAAATCATACCGTAAGGCTTGGAATATTCTTTCTTTAGTTTGACCAAATCGTTACTAGAAAAGCCTAGGTCTTCCAAACCAAACTGGCGGCTTTTCTCCGAGAGAAGACGCATCACTACTTTTTCGCCCTCCATAATCGGCACAATTGAAATCCTGATATCCAGTTTATCTTTTTCCACAGTAGCCCTGATTTTTCCATCCTGAGCACTCCGGTGTTCGTCTGTTCTTAATTTTGCTAAAATCTTAATTCGAGTCACTATCAGCTCGTGGATATTATTTGGCAACTCAATAATGTCATGCAAAATACCATCGATTCGAAAACGAACTAGAGTCTTCTCGTCATAAGGCTCAATATGAATATCCGAGGCCTTATTTTCATAAGCGTATTGAATGACAGTGTCTACGATTTTAACGATCGGTAAATCTTCAGCTTTGGCTCCTTTCCGGGCGGCTGAAATATTTTCTTTAATAATTTCTGAAAATTCTTTTTGGATGCCTTTTTGATATTTAGTCAAAGCACTTTTAATATTATCAGTTGTAGTATAATAAATAACTACTGGCTGACCAGTCTTTTTCTCAATTAGATTAATAACTCGCAAGTTTCCTGGGTTAACCATTGCTAATTTAATCCCGTCTTTGTCGCGATCAAAAGCAATCACTTTTTGACTCTTGGCCATAACTTCTGGGATGATTTGTAAAATTTCATCATCAATTGTCACATTGTCCAGGTCAATAAAATCATACTTCAAGTAATCAGCAATGACTTGACCTAAGTGGTCATCGGAAATTAAATCTTCTTGAACCAACAATTCAGCAATAGACTGATGATTTTTTTCCGCTTCTTCAAAAACTTCCTCTAGTCTCTCTTTGGGAATCAGATCTAAATTCCCTACCAGCAGTTTAATTTTTTGATTAGAAAGTTCCATATTAATTTAATCTCTAAATTCTAATCTCTAAATTCTAATTAGAATTTAGGATTTGTTTGGTAAATGTTTCCTCACCTTCTCTACTACTTCATCCAAACTTAAGTCACTTTTGACTAAATAGTCCACTGCTCCCAAGCTACGACCTTGCTGAATGTCTTCCGGCTGACCTAAATTAGAAATAATAATCACCGGCGCTTTTTTGGCCTTATCGTCTTTTTTGATAGTTTCCAGTAAATCAAACCCGTCAATATCCGGCAACATGATATCAAGTAAAATTAAATTAGCCTCACTCTGTGAGGCTTTCATTAATCCTTCTTTGCCATTAGACGCCACCATTACTTCATAGCCGTGGGATTCCAACATCCGACCCAGCATTTTAGCTAGGAATTTGTCATCTTCAATGATTAGAATTTTTTTATTTTGCGCCATACCATTAGAAAAACTTGCTTATATTATAACATATTTTGACTTAAACAACAAAGCAGACGCGATTCCAGAATCGCGTCTGTGAAGTATTTTCCAACAAAAATACTTCAATCCATTCTTTTTTGTATTAAAGACACTTGATAAATTGCCACAAATAAAACAATTGCTCCTAGCCACTGCGACCAAGTCAGCAGCCGGCCATGGACTAGAAACTCCAAGAAAATTGCCGAGAGAGGAAAAGCTAATTCACAAATCGTTGAAACCGAAGCAGTCACCCGCTTCAAGCCGTAATAATATAAAAACATCGCCACTCCACCCGAGGAAAAAACAATTATCCAAAAAATTGAAAACTGACGGCTGGTAATCTCGCTGACTGCACTTAAACTCCCAGCTGAAGCTGCAATAAAAAACATTATCAAGGTTGTCAGACCAAATCTTAAATAAGTGCCTATTCTAAAATTTACTTCTTTTAAGGCTCGCTTTGAAAAAACTGTTGAAGATCCCCAGGCAAAAGCTGCACCTAAAGCGAAGAGGGCGGCAATAGCGGTTTTGTCGCCGGTTGAAAAATTAGGCAAGAAATTTTCAAATGTCGCAAAATAAGTACCGATTAAAGCAATAATTGCCCAAAAGAAAAATTTCTTTGGTAATTTCTCTTTTAAAATCAACCAAGCTAAAGTCAAGGCAAAAACTGGCTGAAGCTTCTGAATCAAAACTACAATTGACAGATTAACAAACTGGACATAAAAAAGGGCTTTAGTAATGAACATTGTCCCTAAGGCACCGCCAAAAACTGCCACCCATAAAAATGCTCCCCAGTCTGCTGTTTTAAGTTTTCTGATTTCTTTAAATTCTTTGATGAAAAAAGGCAGCATTAATAAAAATGCTAAACCATGTTCAACGAAAACGACCAGCGGTACTGGCAGAGTATACAACGCTGGTCTCAATACTATGCCGTCGAGCGCCCAAAGAAAGGCGGCAAATATTATAAAAATTGGTGCGTAAATTTTTAGTTGCTTCATACGAAATTAGAAAAACACGAAAGCACGAAAACAATTTATTCCAATGTTTTTGTGTTTTTTTGTTTTAATGATTAATTATAAGCCAAAAAATTTTCTAGCAGCTTTAATATCTTTTTTAATCTGCTTTCTTAGTTTATTAATCGTTGGAAATTGTTCGACCTCCCGGAATCTGAAGATTAATCTTTTTTCTACTTTCTTATTGTATAAATCTTGCTTTAAGGTTAATAGGTATGTTTCGCAAGTCGCCCGCCAAAAACTAAAAGTTTTTGGTGGACCCAAGTGAGTCACACCAGGGTAAAGACTATTACCGATTTTAACCAAAGAAAAATAAATGCCCCAGTCAGACTTTTTGATTGATTTAGGAACAGCAATGTTAATGGTTGGAAAGCCTAACTTCCGCCCTTTCTTTTTACCAGCTTTAACTTTACCAGTTATAACAAGAAAGTGCATATTATATTATCTTTGTGTTACCACACCCAAACTGACAATCAAAACTTCAAAAACTACGGCCAGAATTGTCACAAAAACTGTCCCTAAAAAGGCAATAATTAAAGGATCTGAAAAAGTCTTGAGGGAAATCATTATTGCCGCTAGAAAAAGCAAAACTAGTAGTAGCGGAATAATAGAAATCACTACTACTAATCCAGCATACAAAATCTTTTTTTTCTTGAATTTCTGGCCTAGGATTTGGCCAAAGCGATACCAAATAATGGCACAAGTAGCGGCAAACAGAAAAATCACTATCAAGGGTAAAAAAGCCATTATTATTCCTTGCCAAACAAATAAAGAGGCTAGTACTGTAACGGCAGTCAGCGCGAAAAATAAAGCTAAAGTTAAAACCAAATTAAAACCAAACAAAATCAAGCCTTGTTTTAGAATCTCCTCTTTTATTTTTTCTTTTTTCTTATTTTTAATTTTTTTGATTAGTCCCATACTGATTTTATTATTTTTTAAACTATGTAAAATCGGTTTAAGCTTGACTACATAAGTGTGAATAAATCTGGTAATTTTATTCTTTTCGTTCCTTAGTAATAATAAATAAAAACCAACGGCAACACCAATCAACACCAAGCCTGGTAAAATCGGGAAAAAAATCCCCAGAATACCAACCAAGACAACAATCAATATAAAAATTAATAGAAAAACTTCTATTGCCAAGCCAATAACTAATTTTATTTGCCTTCTCATGTCTAAAGAGTTTCTTAAATGATAAAAAATCAAGCCTCCGACTTTATATATTATAACATATTCCAATCTTACTTAAAAAGTAAGCTGCCTCAGCTAGATTGCTTTATCTTAATTTATCCCAAAACTTAAAACTTTTCATCAGCCGCCTCATTCTACCACCCCTCCTTCTCTCAGCCAGCAACTTATCCTTATATTGTCTAATTTCGTTATCGAGCCGATTTTTCATAATATCAAAAGCAGCATCTATGCTCTCAGCGGTTTTTTCAACATAAAAACTTTTGGCGGGAAAATTCAACCTTGCTTTAGCATAGAAAACGTCACCACCCTGATGGTGAACAGTGGTTCGGCCTAATTCTAAATCGCCGCTACCTAAAGGACAAAAGTCCTTTAAAAATCGACAGATCTCTTGAATTTTATCCAGATACCGACTTTCTTGCTGTTCCGAAAGAATTATATCAACTCTTTTAAAATTAATGTTCATATTTTTAGTTATTGATTATTATTTAGAAATTAAGTTTAAGTTTATCTTTAATAAATATTTCTCCTTTTTTCACACTGGCGCCGCCTTGAACGGGGTCATCGCTGAAATCAAGGTGACCACTGTCTAGGTCAACATAATCAATTGGTAAGGCTAAAGCGAGACTGGCACCGGTAGTAATAGAAATGTTAGATTCATACATGCAACCCACTATCACAATTTTTTTAAAACTTCTAGCTAGGCGGAAAATTTCAATAAAATTAATTGGCCCGCCGCACTTCATTAACTTGATATTAATACCATCAACATAATTTCCAGACAGCAGACGTTTAGCGTCATCAAGGGAAACAGCTGACTCATCGGCAATAATTGGCACTGATTTTAATTGGGTCAACTTCTTCAAACCAATAATGTCTTTGGCACTCACCGGCTGCTCAATTAAGCTGATACCAAACCTACTAATTGATTTAATAAAATTAATGGCCTGACTAAGGGTATAACCCTGATTGGCATCTAAAATTAATTGACACTGATGAGGTAAAATCTGCTTGGCCGCCTTGATTCTTACTACATCTTTTCTCCAATCCAAGCCGCATTTTAACTTAATTATTTTGAAACCTTCTTTGAGCCTTCCTCTCACCTCCTGAAGTGTTTTGTCGATTGATTTGATGCCGATAGTAATTACAATTGGACATTTCTGCCGGTAATGGCCAAAGATATCGAAGAGGGTTATTTTATTTTGGCTGGCGAATAGATTTAAAATGGCTTCTTCAACACTGGACGCCGCTGAAGGAAAATTCCTAAACTCACTTTGTATTTTTTCGTGATATTTAAGCCAATCAGAAACTGGGAATTCAAAAAATTCTTTATTTAATTTTCTCAGCAGAATATTATATACTTTATCAATTGTCTCACCAGTCACCTCCTTATCTGGTGCGGCACTGCCTAAGCCATATTTGCCTTGATTATCAGTAATCTTAATAATGACAACGTCGGCTGTTTCTACTTTCTCATAAGCAATCTGAAAAGGCTCATCAAAATGAAGGGTCTTTTTTTTAATTATTACATCTTTAAGCATCGTTTTTGGCTCTCAGTCCCTAACGAGGCAAAATTTTTCTAAAAGCTCTTAGCTCTTCTCTGAAAATATTCAATAATTTCTCTTGCCTGTAATCCAGCAGATTTTCGTAATTTTTTATCTTATTAAAATAATCAACGTACCACTTCCAAGATTTAATTTTATTAATTTTTTTTCTTTTGAATTTATCAATAAATGGCCCTTTAAAGCCTTTTCTGGTCAGAATATAGAGCGCAAAATCCAGATCTAAATCATTTTCTTTTCCAGAAAAATACTCGTTCAAATAATTACTACCTAGAGTCATGTCTTTTTCAAAACCAATCTCGAGTGGGTCAATACCTAAAGCGAGGGAAAAGGTAAATATCTTCTCGCATTTATAACACTGATGACACCATTGGGAATTTCGATACAACGGCTTTTGAGCAAAGCAGGAAAAAAGGTATGGCATCAACTGTGGATACCGATTAGTAATGATGAAAAATATTACGATTTGGTCCAAAGGCTCCAGGATATTCCTAACCGAAACTTGATTAGCTGTTAATAGCTTCACCATGATATCTTGCTCTCTGGACCAGAAACCAGTTTGGTCAAAAGATACATACGATTTCCAGCCTTTTTGCCAGAGATAATCATTATTAGAAAACTCACTGCCATAAATTATATATTGAGCTTTATAACTGAATACAAAGGGAACCATGGCTAACGCTAAAATTGTTGTCTGCGCCCCCCACCCTATCTCTGTTTTGTTTTTCAGACCGAAACTTATTCCATAACGGAAAAGTCCTGGTTCATTTTTAATAAAATAAGTGTCAATCTTAAATTCTTGCTTTAGTTTAGTAATCTTTTTCAGTTTATATTTTTCTTCATACGGATGACCCAGCTCCTGGCAATAAACTAAGATCGGCTTTATACCTAACTCCAGACAAAGACCTAATGACAGTAAACTTTCCTTGCCAAAAGTAAAAGGCAGGACGGCAGTCGGTTTTTCAGTCGGTAATCTCGGAATCTGCTTATTATTAGGCAATTGGCTTTTGCCCGGCTTGAATTCGTACTCTAAATTATAAAAATTCTTTAGATAAGACAAATGTTTAACCTGATCAGCTCTCTCACAATCCAATAGATCATAAAGTTGGTTTTTAAAAAAGAACGGCTCTAAAAAAGGTATGGTAAAATCGTACTTTATTTTATTCTTGTCAAGAATCAAGGGTAAAATATGAGTATAAGCCAAGGTTAAATTATCAAGCAACACTTGTCTGATGCTTTGAGGAGTGCTTTGCCAGATGTGGCGAGGATATTCTGCTTTGTAAATTTTATCTAAAACTTTTATTGCTATGCCATTCTGAATTAATTTAGCTCTGACAGTCAGCACTTTATTAGTAGTAGTCGCCATATCTTAGGTATTCTTGGCTTTAAATCTATGCCCATATCGATCGGTACTTAGACGGATAATCTCTTCCAGCAACTCATTAAAGCCGATGCCAGCTAACTTAGCAGCAGCCACAATTCCCTGAGTGCCAAAATCATAGAGCCAAGGCGATGGGTTTAGTTCAATAACGTAAGGATTGCCCTTTTGGTCAACTTTAATGTCTACTTTTCCGTAGTCCTTACAGCCTAAAATATTATAAGTATCGAGTGCTATCTCGGTAATCAAAGATTCCAGCCTTTTACTAATATTTTTCGGCGGCATTTGTCGGATAAAATTTTCGTTCACTTTATCATCCAACCACCGTGACTCATAAGTATAGATATGCCAAAGATTTTTATCTTGGCCATTAAAAATAGTTCTTGAAAGCGGCAAAATGCGTAGATTTTCTTCTTCATTGCCTAAAATGTAGACTTCATATTCATCACCATCAATATACTCTTCAATTAAAGCCGGCCGCTTCATCTCTAAAATAATTCTTTTTATCTCCCGATCTAACTCTTCTTTGTTAGTCACCACTGAACTTTGAGAAATGCCAAAACAGTGGCCAACACCAGAAGGCTTAACAATCAAGGGGTACTGCAATTCATCATCTATTTCATCGTCTAAGTCATAAGCGTAATCCCAATCAGGTGTTGGTATTTCATGATAAGATAAAACTTTTTTAAAATATATTTTGTCGACTGACCGCGAAATGGTAGAAAAATCTGAGCCAGTATAGGGGACCTGAAAACAGTCGAGCAGGGCGGCAATTTGGGACCGATAACTAATGTCATCATAAAGCTTTTCACCCAGATTAAAAATAATATCGATATCTCCATTTTTTAAACTATCAACTACTTCTGAAAAATTATTTAGATTAATAACTGACACTTGATAACCAAGACCCTTAAAGGCGTTTTCTAATCCGAGAGGAATTTGACTCAAGTATTTGGCGATCGGATCAGCTGGGTTTTCATATATATTAGCTAAAATTCCAATTTTTAACCGCCGTAAATCGCTGATGCCTGCCTTTTTCATGGCCTCGATCTTGGCGGTTCTAATAAATAAATTTTTATTTAAAACCGCCGGCGAAAAACGATTCTTGCGTTCGGTCTTTCCCAAGGCCGACTCTGGGTCGAATTTCACCACTTTATACGAAATCAATTTTAGGATGGCGTTTAAATTATCCTGGGCATCAAGAATGTTCTCACCCCCCACTGTCAACCAACCTAAACTTTCAAAGCCTTCTGGCGGCACGAGAATTGAATCACCAATAGTTTTATAAATCTCTACTTCCTCAATGTTTCTATTTTTTTTCAGATAATCAATATTTGATAATTCAGCTAAAACCCCGGACTCGTTAGGATGTAGGTCCCAACCAATAATATAACGATGAGGAACTTCTGATCTATTTATTTTTACAAACTGACCCACGGCAATCAAAGCAGCGTACTCTATTAAATCAATATTCCAAGCGGTCTTATTATAAGAATAGACATAATCACCACCCATTCTAATGTTCACCTCTAATGGCACTGGCCCATGTTTAGTTGATTTAGCCTCAACATGGAGACAGCCATTATAAATTCCTAGCTTCTCTAAAATCTCTTCGGTCATGTTGATCAAATCATTTTGGTCTTTAATGGGCAAACTTGATGGTATTGCCTGGCCACTATCAACAAAAAAAGATCCTTTAGATTTATTAAAATTATCAGATATTGAATAAAATTTTATTTTCCCATTTTGAAGCAAAAGATCAATATCTACTTCATCACCATCAATATACTCCTCAACTAAAGTTTTAAGATCATCCCACTCGGCAGCATCAGGATAAGAAGAGATATTTTTTTGAATATAATCATATGCCTCAAATAATTCTTGTTCATTTTCGGTCCTGATTACAAAGGCGCTACTTGACCCATAGACAGGTTTAATTACGACTGGATAATTCAATTTCTCTTTTACTTCCTTTAAATTATCCCGTTTCCTAATAAAAATATGTCTTGGTGCGGGAATGCCGTGAGATTGACAAAATTCTCTAAATAAATATTTGTTTCTTACTTGTCTAGCAATACGAAAAGGAACCCCAATTAAGTGAAAAGAATCAATAATCTTAGATGTTAGTAGAACACTTTCTTCCCAAAAAGTTATCGCCCCATCTAAGTGAACATCTGGATTATTAGTGAGAAATAATCTGACTTGTTCAATTGATTCAGAGTAATTCTTAAGATCAGCAATGATCCAATGGTCGACATAAGGTTGAGCCCAGTTTTTTTCTCTATTCAAGGCAATTACCTTAAATCCCATTTTTTTCAACTTTTGAACCGTAAATCTTTTTTTAATCGGGCCCGTGTTGACTAATAAAATAGTTTTATCCTTTGAATCTGAATTCATTTGGAAAAAGATTATTTTTTAAGTATTGGTACATCCCTCCAGGTTTGGTAAGGCTGACAATTCTAAATTATATAAACTTTCCTTAAGTAATGCAATAGCAAACTGGCAAAAAACCAAAAAGCCATGGCAAAGACCGATGGCTTCTTCAAGAGATTTGTGGTACTTTCCGGCTAAAACTACCTCAACTTTCTACGCTTTAACAAAAGTGAATTAGTTACTACTGAGACGCTACTTAAAGCCATGGCTAAACCCGCAAACTCTGCCCGTAATAATCCGAGAGCAGCAATAGGAATGCCTACACTGTTATAAAACAAGGCCCAGAACATATTTTGTTTAATTTTAGCTAAAGTCTGGCGGCTAAGTTTTATTGCTTTTACCACATCAAGTAAATCATCTTTAATTAAAACTATCCCGCCAGTTTCAATGGCGATATCCGTTCCACCGCCCATCGCAATGCCTAGTTCAGCCTGGGCTAAAGCCGGAGCATCATTAATTCCATCGCCAACCATTGCATTGTCTTGATCATAATCATAATACTCGGTTTGCAGCCAAGTCAACTCTTCTTCAATTTTTTTCCATCTGGGTTTCATGATAATACAGCCCGGACACCAGACTGCACCAAATATTAATACTTTCATGGTCTACTAACTAATAATAATAGAGTTTAGTTTAGCAAAAGAGGACAAAAAAATCAACCTCATAATATAAGTCATCTAATGATGAAAGCTAATTAAGACCTAGTAATTGCCCGCCTTGATAAACTATAAAGGCTACTAACCAAGCCGTAAAATTTCACGATTACACGCCATTATTTAACCTAATATAAATATCTTTTGCTAGCTCCTTATCAACTACAACTTGCGTATTGTGAATCTGAAAAACATAGGAAGGAAAATCTTGTATAACTTTGATTGGCTTTCCGGGTAAGACGCCAAGAGCCATTAATTTCTGGAGTTTTTTCTGATTCTGTGTCAGAATATACGCTATTTTCCCGGATTGCCCCTTTTTTAATTCAGCCAAATGGGAAACAATTTTATTTATTAGCTGTTTATTACTAGTACAACACTTTCCTTCTGGAATTGGCTTTCCATGAGGACACTCCCTTGGGTGTCCAAGCAAAATACAAATATTTTCTTCGACCTCGCCTGTTAGTATATGCTCAAGTTTACATGATGGCTCTTCAATATCATCTTTTCTCATCTGCAATACGTCATAAAGCAGTCTTTCTGCCAATCTATGCCTTCTTATAATCTCTTTAGCGGCCCGATAGCCTTTATCTGTTAATTTTATCTTATCTTTAGATAAAGATATATAACCAGATCTTAATAATTTATCAAGTAAAGGCTTTTCTGCTATTTTTTGGGCTTCCACCTCTAAGTTATTTTTTTCTACGACCAACACCCATAATTTTTCTAAGATTTCTTCTTCTTGATTTATGATCTCCATTTTTTAAAAATCTCCTTAATAGATTTTAATGATTTAGGTTCTACTATATTTTCAAAATTACAATTTGGGCACCTTACCATGCCACATCCTTTGATAATGCAGCCCTGGCAGGCACTTTTCCCTTCCTTCTCACTAAATTTATAACCACATAGAGAACACTTCATAATTGAACACTTAAAGTTGTTAATATTAAATTAAGCGTAAAGCCAATAAAAAAAGCAAACGGGAAAATAAATAAGACAATTGCTAAAGTTGTTTTCCAACCTCTTTCCTTCCACATGATTGAGAATTGGGCAATGCAGGGAACAAATAAAGTCAACACTGTTGCGGCTACAGCAAGTTGCACACCCGTTAGAACACTTTTAATATCATACAAGCCCGCCGCACCATAATCTCTTCTGAAAAACCCAAATAAAAAGGCTTCTGCTGCCTTGTCAGGCAAGCCAATAAACCTAACCACGAGCTCTAATACGCTGATGACAAGGTCAAATAGACCGGATAATCTTCCCAACCATATTAGAATACTTGCCAAGATAAACAAAGGCAGGACTTCTTTAAAATACCAGGTCATCCTGGTATAGGTTTTTGTCAATACATTTGACAGCTTTGGTATTCGCAGTGGTGGAATTTCCATATAAAAGTAAGGTTTTTCTCCGGGTATAATTTTTGCCGCCAAATACCCGATAAACAAAAAAACTATGGCTGTCATAAAAATCCAAACCATTAATGCCTTAGGATATCCAGTCAGGAGGGCAAAGATTACCCCTAGTTGGGCCGAACATGGTATAGCTAAAGCTAACAATAAAGTGGTGATAATTCTTTCCTTTTTTGTTTCCTGGGTTCTGGTAACAACAGTGGCCATTGTGTCACAGCCAAATCCAAGAACTATAGGAATAACCGCTCTTCCATTAAGTCCAATTTTTTTGAAGACTCTATCTATTAGCATAGCCAACCTCGGTAAATAACCCGAATCTTCTATAATTGAAAAAGCGATAAAAAAAGTAGCAACGATTGGTAAAATTATAGCTATCGCATACCGTATACCCAGCGTGATAATTCCATAGTCAAGGCCTATTAATTCTTGTAGCCAGACCCATGGCACATAGGTTGTAAGAAGATTATTGATGAATGGATTAATATAAGTTCCAAAAACATTAACCTCGAGAAAATTAACAAGTGTCCCTGCCCCAAAAACTCCGACAAACTGATAAAGACCGAAGTAAATTACAATTAAAAAAAGAGGGATGCCTGTCAATGGATTCATCATTACCCGGCTCAGTTTTTCTTTAAAAGTCAAATTCGTACCCTGGCCCTGCTCCACTACCTTGCCAACAATATTATTTATTTTATTTTGCCGCTCTAGTGTTATCAAATATTTTAACGGTTTATTCTGTTTTTTCTTTATTTCATCTACAATTTTTTCTATAGGCTCAAATTTTGATTCTTTAGATTTAACCAAATCTTCTATATCTTTATCTTCTTGCAACAGCAATAACGCAATAACTTTTTTTGAAATAGGATATTTTCCTTGTAAATTGGCCTCAATATTACCAATTGCTTCATTTAGGTATAGACTGTATTTTATTCCTGCTGCTTTTTTATTTTCCAAGTTGTTTATTCTTCTTTTTAGGATATCAATTCCTCTACCTGTTGTTGAAACAACACCAACAACAGGGATGTTAAGCATTTTTTCTAATAACTCAATATCAATTTTTAGTCCATTTTCCTCAGCTTCATCCATCATGTTCAAAACTAATATAACCGGCAGATCAGCCTCAATAAGCTCGATTGTGAGATGGAGCATCCTATCAATATTTTTGGCGTCCACAACGTGAAGGATTGCCTCTGGCTTTTCTCCTAACAATACACTTCTGGCAACTCTCTCCTCTTCTGTAATCGGGGTCAAAGAATACATCCCGGGCGTATCTATTATCCCATACTTTTTATTCTCAATTATTGCCGTGCTAGTGTCAATAGTTACCGTTGTACCGGGGTAATTAGAAACAGTAACATAAGTCTTGCTCAATCGATTAAAAAGCACGCTTTTACCAACATTAGGATTTCCGACCAAAACAATCTTTTTTAACTCCTTGATATCTTCTTTTAAGGAAGAGTGACAACTTCGTGATTTTTTTCTCTTCCCCCCAAAATTTAATTTCATGTTCTATTTTCCACTCCAATTATTTTAACTTAATTCAAATATCTTATTTTTCATGAATTAAGTCGCCATGAGGACATTTTTTAGGATGGTGTAAAAATATATCTAGCCGTTTAATTAGAGCATCAGAAAAAGCATGCTCAAGTTTATGGGCCTCTTGGCGCAGTTTATCAGGAGAATTGTAACCCAAGGTGTTTTTTAAAAAGACTTCAATAACCCGATAATTATGAGTTATCCTTTTAGCTAAACCAAGACCTTTTGTTGTTAAAAAAACATTGGAATAAGAATCTGATTTTATCAATCCCTTTTGGCTTAAACGTTTTATCATTTGTGATACCCCGGCTTTGGAAATACCTAAGAATTGAGCAATATCAACTGATTTAACGCCTAAACTACCATTATTTTTCCTTTCTAAAAGGGTATAAATTGCTCGTAAATAGTCCTGTTGGCTTTTTTGTTCCATATTTTTGGAAAATAAAAAAAGTTAAGTGTAGTTAACTTTTTTATATTAGAACAAATGAAAAAATTCGTCAAATTTTACAACTATTCCGACAAGACTATTTCAATTTTTTGCGTTTTAGTAAAAGCGAGTTAGTCACCACCGAAACACTACTTAAAGCCATAGCTAGCCCCGCAAATTCTGCCCGCAATAGCCCAAGGGCAGCAATGGGAATGCCAACGCTATTATAAAACAAGGCCCAAAACATATTCTGTTTGATTTTAGTCAGGGTCTGTCGGCTAAGTTTTATTGCTTTAGCTACATCCAGCAAATCATCTTTAACTAAAACTATCCCGCCCGTCTCAATGGCGATATCAGTCCCTCCGCCCATCGCAATTCCTAAGTCAGCTTGGGCTAAAGCCGGCGCATCATTAATTCCATCACCAACCATTGCGACTTTTAACCCCTGCTGTTGCAACTTTTTTATTTCCTTCGCTTTGTCCTCTGGCAATACTTCCGCCAAAACTTGTTCAATGCCAACTTGCTTGGCAATTGCTTGGCCAGTTCTTTGGTTATCGCCGGTAATCATAATAGTTTTGATCTTCATCTTTTGTAATCGTTGAACGGCTTCCTTGGAACTTTCTTTTAAAGTGTCAGCTACAGCTACCAAACCTAAAATATCCTTATCGCCTGCCACAATCATTACAGTTTTACCTTCGTTTTCTAATCCATCTTTATTATCTTTAATTCGATCTGATATTGAGATATTAAATTTAGCCATCATCTTCTCATTACCGACCAAGATATCTTTCCCAGCCACCTTACCAGTGACACCATGGCCAGCAATTGCTTCGAAGTTGGTTGGATCAGACAATTCAATCTTGTCTTTTTTTGCTCGATTAACAATAGCTTCGGCTAAAGGATGCTCAGAACTTTTTTCTAGACTAGCAGCCAATCTAAGTAAATCTTTTTCAGAACCAGAATAACTGACTAAATTAGTGACCTCTGGCTCACCTTTAGTCAAAGTCCCAGTTTTATCAAAAATAATAGCCTGGATTTTATTAGCTACTTCAAGAGGTTCACCACCTTTTATTAAAATACCGCTAGCCGCACCCTTGCCTGTACCAACAATAATAGCGGTTGGTGTTGCTAATCCCAGCGCGCAGGGACAAGCGATAACTAGAACAGCTGTGAAAGCCAGTAATGCGCTGACAAAAGGTGACAAAGCTAAAAAATACCAGCTGACAAAAGTGATTAAAGCCAAAGCAACGACGCTAGGCACAAAATAACTTGAGATCGTGTCAGCAAATTTCTGAATTGGCGCCTTGGAGGCTTGAGCGTCTTCAACGACTTTAATAATCTGGGCTAAAACCGTATCTTTGCTGATCTTTGTTGTTTTGAATTTAAAACTACCGGTTTTATTGATTGTTGCACCAACTACAAAATCACCTACCTTTTTTTCAACTGGAATGCTTTCACCAGAAATCATTGACTCATCAACACTGGAATAACCTTCGACTACCTGTCCGTCCACTGGGACTTTTTCTCCGGGCCGGACAATAACAATGTCACCAACTTTTACTTCCTTAATGGGAATATCAACTTCCTGACCGTCTTTAATGATTCGGGCTGTCTTTGCTTGCAGTCCCAATAATTTCTTAATTGCTTCCCCAGCTTTACCTTTGGCTCGCGCTTCCAGCCACTTGCCTAAAATAACAAAAGTAATCAATAAGGCGGAAGTTTCGTAAAAAACCTCGCCTTCAATTAAATAAGTAGTTGCCAAGCTATAAAAGTAAGCCGCACTGGTACCACCGGCCATTAAAGTATCCATATTAGCAGTTTTATTTTTTGCCGCATAATACATTCCCCGATAAAAACGCCAACCAATATAAAACTGAATAATGCCGGCTAATATTGACTGGACTAGCTTGCTTGAATTGGAAGTATCACGTAAAACCATGCTTAAAAACACCACTGGCAGCGACAAAGCTAGACTTAGAAGAAACGAGTTTCTTTCTTTTTTGATCTCTTGCTCCCGTACTTTTTGATTATGATCTATTACCTCATCTTCGGCTTCTGCTGACGAAGCTTCGTAGCCAGCATCCTTGACCGTTTGAATTACCTGGGAGTCATCGCAATCATCACAATCGTATTCAACAGTTGCTTTTTGCGTGGCAAGATTAACATTAGCGCTTTTGACACCCTTCAATTTGTTTAAATTATTTTCAATCGTCAAAGCACAACTAGCACAATGCATACCAGAGATATTATAAGTTTGCTTTTTTGTATTATTAGCCATATTTTCAATAATTTCTAATATTAAAAATTATTCTACTATTAGCCTACCCTGATACATACTCATATCGCAGGTAAAAGTAAACTCACCTGTTTTATCAGGAGTTAACTCTACAATTACCGTTTCTCCCTCGGGCAACTCTTTTCTGATTTTAAAATCGGGGAAATTAACAAACCGTGAACATTCAGTGGACTCATCTCTTCTAAAATTAATCTTGATTGGTTTTCCGACTTTAGCCCTAATCACACTGGGTGAATAAACGCCCTTAACTAAAATATCAAAAATTTGGGTTTCGCCTTCGGTCTTAGCCGTTACCCCTTGTTGATTTTTGGTATACCAAATCCAAAGTACATACAAGCCAACCACAATTAAAATTAAAATTATACCGACAGTCTGCATAAATTACTTAAAATATTAATGATATTAATTATCTTACCTTAAATTCTACCTAAAAACAAACCGACCCAAAAATACTAAAAATAGACTGGCTCACATAAAAAGCAGGGCAGTGTGATTTTCTGCTCAGAATCTAATTCAATTAGAAAGCCAAAATTATGAGTTATTTTGCATTATTTGTTATATTTTCCTACTGCGTTCGCTGACAAAATTTATTATGAAGCCACGCTACTAGCCAAGCGCCAATGTAGGTATACAAAGTTGCTTGAATTAAACCAGCCAAAAACCCGCCAAAAGTCAGCCTCATATCAGCCGTTTTCTCTAAATTAACCAGATGAACTAGGGTACCAAAAAGCTTTAGAGCTAAATCTGGCGCTAAAGCAACAACAATGGTACATAAAATATAAATAATAGCCACTACTCCTGTCGCTGCCAAAGCAAAACCATTAACGTTTATTTGACAATAGTGTCTTTCATTTTCCACTCTTCTCACCTCCCTTCCTATTTAATAGCATGTTTAGTTATTTCTAAGTTACAACTTTTATATTTTAAACACCAACTCTGGCATTTTTCCGCCCATTCTTTTTGCCGATATAAAAGCCCACATTCCGAACAACGATAGATTTTTAGATTTTCTTCTTTTTTGTTATCAAAAGACTCCTGATGTTTATGTCCACCCATCATTAACAAATGGGCTAATGGACAGAGTAAAATAATCAGCCAAAACCAATTATCACTTAGTTGGGGAAAAAATTTCAGCCCTATCCCTAAGATGCCAAAAATTAATAGGCAACCAAACAACATGAGCCATAAATGATGATGTTTTAATTTTAACCAAAAATTTTTAAACATACAAATTAATGGCAACAACCACTGCTTTTTTTACTAGTTTGATCCTGGCTGGCAATCTGATTTTGTTCCTCATATTTTTTAAGACAAATTTCAGAACAAAACTTCTCGCCATACTTGGAAATAAAATTTTCATCAGCCACCATGCCGCAGATTGGATCTCTTTGTTGGTTTTTCTTAAATAAACTAAACATGAATTTCAATTATTAATAAATTCAATTGAATCGGAGAGTTGGGCAGTTTAAGGTCATGTCCAGGACACTATATAGCAACCGCTACTACAATGAGCCACTCGTGGAAGTAAAAATCGTGGTTTGACTCTCATATAATTTGTCTTAAATTATTAATATTTTACTAGCTAATTTCTTTTTTCATTTCTTCAAATTCTTTTTTGGAAATTTCACCTTTAGCATAGCGTCTTTTCAATATCTCCGCCGCCGTCAAATTTTTATCCGGCCAGCTAGTCTTGCCGATTAAAGTCTTAGCCAACCAAACTATTGCCAAAATCACCAAAGCCCAAAAAAGAACCATAAAAAGCCAGCCAAAAATCATCCAGCCCCAACCAAATCCAGCTGTCGTAGGAAATCCCATCATAGAATAACTCCAATTTCCATCAGTATTTTTAACTGATGAATTAGTTAATAAATTACTCATCATACCACCGCCCATCATACCCATCATATTACCACCCATCATTCCGCCCATCATGCCACTAGTACCGCCCATCATCCCAAAATCGCTACTGCAATCAAGGTATTTCTGCCCCATATATATATGCATTGCTTTCAAAGAATCAGAACCTTCTCCGCCCATCATCTGATCCATTAATTCATGCTGCTTTTGGTCAGGGTGCATAATACTCATAACCGCTTCACCTAATTCTTCCCATTGATCGTCAGTCACTTTATCACAATCAACATTTTTTATCTCACTAATACTCTGTTGAGTCATAATTTCAGCCAATACTGTATCAACTGATATATTACCTTCATCCTGAATGGCAAGTACGACAACCGGCATACTAAATAAAATTACAGCAACTAGAAAATTTTTTAATGCTCTCATAATAGTTTATTAATTATTATTTAATTAATGGTTAAATTTATAAAGCTGGAGCATCTCTTTAATCGCCTGTTCACTGGATTTACCTTTGAGCTGTTCAGCTAGATGAGTTGTTAGATGATTCTGGAGAAGTAAAGAATTAAAGCTTTTTAAAGACTCTTGAATAGCTAAAGACTGATTTAAAATATCAATACAGTATTTTTCTGCCTCAACCATCTTCTCCAGGCCTTTAATCTGACCCTGGATGATTCTAAGACGATGAATCGCCCTCTTTTTATAATCTTTTTTGATATGTCCATGCATATTTTTTAATAAATTACTTAATACCCCATAGGGGTATTATATAATCTTTATAAAATATGTCAAGACTAGCTTATAACCAGCGCCGAACATGATTTTTGTAATTTAAAAATTGCTGACCAAAAAGTTGCTCCAACTTTTTTTCTTCGCGAGGAATAAAAAATTGATTAATGGTTAGAAAGAAAGCAATCGGGGCTAAAAATATAAAAACCGCGCCAACAAAAACCGCTGCCCCGAAAAGGATTAAGGCCATGCCTAAATACATTGGATTACGACTAAAACTAAAGGGACCAATAGTCAATAAAACTGAAGGTATGCCATAAGGATTATGAGTCGTGCCTTTTTCAAGAAAAAGTCGTGCGGCCCGAAGTGTTAAAAAAATTCCGGGAAAAATTAATAAAAGACCGAAAAAATGGTAAGGCGAAGAAATTATTCGAGGGCTAGGAAAAAAATAATTAACCGCTAACGCCCCCAAAAGATATAAACCAGCAATAATTGGCGGATAAATTCGCATCTGATATTTGGTTAATAATTAATGATTTATTAATCAGAAATTATCAATTTTCCATGGACCATGTCCATTGAGCATCTAAAGACAAAAGTTCCCTGTTTTGTTGGATTAATCTCTATTATCTTAGATCCTCCTTCAGGAACTACCTCATCAATATTAAAATCTGGAAAAATAATTTCTCTGGCACAGCCGGCATTCTTTTCGGCCTGAACATTAATTCTTAGTGGAATGTCTTTTTTGGCAACGATAACATTCGGATAATATTTTGAGGCAGTAATTTTCAAATCAATCTCTTGGTAGCTCTCTTGGTAGCTGCCTCTTATAACGGCTTCTTTTCTCTCTTCTTTGGCCAGCTCTTGAAGATATGGCGGAAGCTTGACATTGTTAGTTTGGATATCTGAAGAGTTTGTTGCGCCGGCAGAAATAGAGAAGGGTAGAACAATACTTATTGAGAGTAAGACAAACGCAGTGATAAGCCATGACGCGATGAATTTACCTGATGGTTTATTTGTCTTGCTTTCTTTTGAATAATTTGCCCCGCAATAGCACGTATATGAAAGTCCTACAGTCGTAAGCAAAAAGATAAAGACGAAGAATGGAACGAAAACATTTATATCAAATGGCCTTATCATCTGGCCAAGCATTGCCCCCATCATACCGCCCATCGGGCCGGCGACTACGCCTTCCATAATACCTAAGTGTCCGCCTAACTTTCCAAAAGGTACGCCGAACAAAAGACCGACAGTGCTGCCAAAAATAACACCGTAAAGAAAGTTACCAGTGGGGATGAGATAAAGTGTCGCCGTAACTAATCCGGCCACCATGCCAAACGTCATCCCAATCATCATACCATGCATTTCATCAACCTTTTTTCTTAACTTGTACACGTAAGCAGAAACACTTAGTAGGATGATAATAGATAAAACGTAAATTACAATATATGATAAATTTTCCATAAGTATCACCATTCTTATTAAAATGATAGATTTACCAATAACTTACTCATCACAACAATTAACCAGCTCCTCAACCAAGCTGTTCAGCTTCTTGGTTAAATCATCTTCTTTTTCCCTACCCGTCTTTAACACTTCAGAAACGGTCTTTTTAGTTTCAGTACTATCAATCAATTTTAAGTTTATGCCAAAAAAGAGCGAATAAAGATTATAGGCTTTAGAAAATAAATCTTTGGCTTCCTGCTTCCTGCCTTGAGTGTAATACTTGGTGCCAACCTCAATCAGCCGCATTGAGGCCGCCAACAAATGCTTACTAATACACCACTGCTCCCCTTCTGCATCCTTAACGATTTTTCTAAGCAGGTCTTTTCTCATCTCTCTAACTTGAAAAAGAAGATCATAATATTTATCTTTACCAGTTTTGGCAGCGGTAAAGAAAAAATGCTCCTCTAAACTAATTATATTCATGATCGCAATTGCCAGGTCTTCATCTGAAGATAAATCAAGCTTATGTTCTTTTTTTATCTTTTCTACTTTTTCCAAAAATTTATTTAAATTTTTCTCGTCAGTCATATTGGCAAATTAATTATTTAAATAAAGAAAATTAGAAATATCAGACCAGTCAATATCATTATCAAACCCATAATGAGCTTTTCAGCTTTTTTGTGATTTTTTTGCCATTCTCCTAATTTAATTAAAGTGTAGGGATTAGCCGCTAAAATTAGCAAAATAATAAGAGAGGAAACAAACATTAAATTATAAAGTAACAGGTAACTTACCCCCATCCAATAAGTAGTTTTTAACGCTAAAAGACCAATAATGGCTACATAAATTCCGCCGGAACAAGGAAAAGTACAAAGACCAACTAAAAACCCCATCACAAAGGCCGCCGGCAAGGTCGCTTTACGCATCCATGTTTGAATCGTATCTTTACTAACTTGCGGAATACCTAATTTAATTGGGAATTTTGGCGCAAAATGGTTAATAATATTAATCAGACCTAAAACAATAACCAGCCAGGAGCCCAGTTTAGCCATAAAGTGCGGCGAATTAGTAAACAAGATTGCTTTTAAAATGCCAAAGCCAATTAAAAGATAGGCCAAATAAATAGCGATGATATAAACACTGCCCATCTTTAAAACATCTGCCCTGGCCCTATTGATTGAAAAAAGAAAAGCGATAAATAGTAGAAGAACAGCAAAAGCACAAGGATTAAGACCATCCAAAAAACCAGAAATTAATACGGTAGGTAAAAGAGATTTCTCTTTTAGCCATTCATATTTACCGTCCTCTAACAATTGTTCTTTATTTTGTTCTAAATAACTTAAGTACTCTGTCACCGAAGTATCAATCGGATAAGTTTTTATCTGACTGACAAAATTATCAGCGTATGCTGGTATTGCCCAAACTCGATAATCTTCAACATTTCCATGCATTTCGTCTTGATAAACAATAATTCGTTTAAATTTCTGATTGTAATCTGGATTAAAAAGATCATCAATAATATGTTTAGGTACATGACCACCTAAAATATATTTATATTTATACCCCGAGCTGGCCGAGGGGTCGCCCACAAATGTCATGATATGACTTTGCAAGGGTAAGGGCACACCTAATTCATCCATCAATTGATTCATCTCCGGTCGATTACTCCTATCATTAATGTAATCATTTTTGATAAAATCAGTGATGCCGTGCGCCTTTAACATTTCTGGTAACTCATCATTAATGTAAATAGCACACATAGCGCAAGCCTCATTGTAATAAATTACTGCCTCGCTTGCCTCTGAATGTGACTGATCTGATTCATGGGCATGGATAGAAAATAAAGGGACAAGAATAAAAAAGAAAATTGTTAGTAAACTAATTACCCGGGATAAAATTTTGGACATAAATTAAATAAACATTTATATATTTAAATGGCAACGATCCTGGACTTTTTGATACTTCTGCCACATATATATTATTCCACCAATGACAAATAAAATACTAAAAGTAAAAATATAATTTTGATAAGTTGAAAAAAATACCGCCGCACTACTTAAACCTAAAATTGGTAAGATAGTCACGAAATTATGCATACAACAAGCAACCATCGTCGTCGTTGAAACCCCACCGGAAGCAGCCACTGTTCCTCCTCCCTGTTTAGCCTTAAGATGAATGGCCCGAAAAAATCCCATTTGAATGGCAAAACCCAAAATCAAAGGCAGGATAAAATACCATTTACTTCTAGAAAAATACCACGGCGCCGTCCAGCTCTGCATCCCTAAAGCTTGAACAAAATAAAAAATCAAACTAATGCCAATTGCCCCAAACACCCCCCAAACTAATGAGGAAAAATTCCTTTTAGTACTAGGCATTGTTGTTTCCATATTCGCCTTAAAAAATTATTGAATATTAAAATTAAAAGTCAATGCCTCATTAGCACTAATATTAAGGATAATTGTTAATGGACCGCTAAGCTCGTCGGCAAAAATCAACTCGGCGGAAAGATGATGGCCGCCGGAAACAGGATCTAAAATGACATATTGGCTTGGTTTTTTTCCAGCTAAAGTACTGCTATTCTTAAGGTCAAATTTGGATAAATCATAAAGATGATTATTTAGCGCCAACTCAATAATTGTCTGGCCCTGTTTTTTCTCTGCATTCTCCACGGTTATCTCCACTCCTTGCTGAAAATCAGTTAAGGGCGTAAAAGAAATTTTTTGTGACTGACTACTATTTAAAACATTATTAGGGATCAAAGGTGAGCCAACCGACTCAGCAGTTCTGGCTGATTTGGCCACGCAACCACTTAAAACCAATCCTATTATTAAAAGAAAGGTGAAATGTAATTTTTTTATTAGCATAATGAAAAGTTAACTGCTATGACCTAAGGATCATGGTCTAAACTGTCAATTAAAAAGGGTTGCCAAAAATAAAAAAAACTAAAAAAGTATGGAACAAAACTGAAATGATAAACAGCCACCAATAATAACAGTGCTTACTATAAAATTTTTTATACCATTGATATTGAGCTAGTCTAGTAAAAAACTTCATTCCCATCATACAACGGCAGGAGAAGAAAACCAAAAGGATGCTAATTATATTAGTGATGCCCAAAATATAAACTAATTTTATACCTAAGGTTGTGGAAATAAAATCCATATATAAATAATTAATGCCACCCTGCCTTATTCATAACGGATTTCTATTTGATCGCCATCACCCATTACATAATGATCAAATTCTTGATTTGGCTGACTATTAACAAACATTCTCATTATGCCTGACTGGCCATTACAATAATCAAAAATGCAATCTGAATTAAACTGTTTGCCCCAAATCTTAAAAAATTGCCCTAAGGTTATATCGCCCTTTCTAACAATTGATGGAAATTCTAGATGAATTTTGCCGGTAGCATCGTGAGTATGAATTGGTTTCTCAACTACTCCCAACCCGATATCAACGGGGATTTCTTGCACCTGTCCTTTGATGACAACTGACAAATGAGGATGCCAGTGGATACCATCAGTAGAAACAATATCTTGGGAAGAAGTTGAGGGGGCTTTGGCTAAATACCCCACCACCGTTCCGATACCGCCAACAATAATTAAAATTATCAAGCTGAATTTTATTAGTCGCTTTATTTTATCCTTTTGAAAGGCGCGTTGCTGATTTTCAACTTCAAGTTTTCGCCTTAATTTTCGCCTCTCTTTTTTAGTCAGTGGTTTGGTTGCTTGAATTTCTTCTATAAATTTAATGATTAATGTTTATAATTTATCTTTTAGCTCACAGATAAGATTTGTTTTAATATTTTTTGAAATTAAATAAATTGCCAAGAGTAAAAAAATAATGCTTAAAGCTTTCAGCTCTAATCCTTGAAAAGGCAGGGAAAACAAGGCTAGTGGAAAACCAACCAGACCAAGAAGTGGCGCGCCGCAGGAAGGGCAACCCGAAGCTAAAGCGCCACCAATAACCCCACCTAAACCAACCGTTTTACTCCTAATGTCTTTGATTTTAATAATATCCCTCCTAAAAATCACGAGGGCCAAATAAAATCCAACTAATATAATAATTATTGTGCCTAGAAATAAAGAAGTAACCGTAAACAACGTCCCATTCATGTCCGCATAAACAAATATACTTTTTTGATAAACATTTACAACAGTTAAGTAATAGGAAATGATACCCGTGACTAATGCCGAGACAATAGCAATTATGGCATATTTCTTCTCTTTCAAGATAGATCTCAATATTCTAAGCATAGTGCTATTATTTCACTACATTAGCAGCAAAGGTAAAATTACGGCGGACGTTTGATTGACTGTTGTCATTACTATAGATTGTTATCACGCGAGTAATAGGCCCAGTGGCTTGGGGACCATGAGCATTTGGGTCAAAGGTAACAATTAAATCAGCCGTTTGATTAGGTTTAATTGTTGCTGACCAAAAAGTCGGGTTAGCGCCGCCATGGCCGGGCATACCAAAAGACGGGCTTTTCTCGCCAGCCACATCTAAAACTGCCGTAGTACACATGCAAGAGGTGCTGATATTGGAAATCTTTAACTCGCCCTCTCCTTCATTAGTAATCTTAAAAGTATGGTTAACCAAGCCCTTGGCCATTGAAACATCACCAAAATCATAATAAGTGGAATCAACTGATAACTTAGCAACACCACTACTATTATCATTCTCGCCTTTTGAACTCGTCGCTACTCCAAGAATTATGCCCCCGACAATCAAAATAAAGGCTGCTGACATAAAAATTATTAAACGAGGATCATTCTTTTTAATCATAGCGTTATATTATTAATTATTTTTTATGACGTTAGCAGTTATTTCAACTTCTGTTTCTGGATTTTTAGGATCGTTTGTTCTGATATAAACAACTCTGATTATATCACCCAGATCAGAGTCGTCCTCATGGACGGCGGGATCAAAAGTAACTAACATGTCAACGCTTTGACCCGGGGCAATAATTTTATCTTCCTCGGCAATCATCGCTTTAGTACAGCCGCAAGAGGTTGATAATCTCAGAATTTCTAAAGGCTCAGTGCCTGCATTTTTAACTGAGAAAGTGTGTGAGGCCACTTCACCATAAATAACAATTCCCAGATCGTAACTGGTGGGCGTGACCTCGATTAGCGGGCCTTTTGAAATAGGGTTGCCAGTTTGATTAATATTTATGTTATTATCCTGATTTGTCCCGGCTGGTGCCTGATTATAGCCATAGACAATGACTCCAACTAATATAACGACAATAACAATCAAACTAATGACTATTTTATTTTTCATATATTTAAATTATTAATCATAATGTTTCACAAACAGCCGAATTTTCTATTCTGCTAGCTATCAAATAAATGGAGAAAAGTAGAAGTAAAATTCCAATAATTCCAAACTCTAAACCGTTTAAAGGTAAAAAACCAATTAATATTGCAGCAGTAGTAAAGCCCAAAAAAGACGATAGAATAATAGAACCGCAAGCACTACAACCAGCTCCTAAAAAACCAACTAGTAGACCAAAGATTCCAACTCCTACTTCTGACCGGATAGCCATTTGCCTCTTAAAATAAAAAATAGAAAGTGAGATATCTACAGCTAAAAGGATGGCCAAACTAATAATAATTACCTTGGAACTAAATAGAAAATTATTTCCGACTGATACTAATAGACTCCAAAATATTTCTATCTTATCCTCGAAGTCAAAAGCGCCTGAAGCAAAAACGTAAGCCAGAAACTCATAATTCAAGATTAGTGTGCTAATAAAAAAAATTACTAATGTAATAATAACAGCCAAGATTATAGCTAAAATAATATAGTTGGGGTTTCTAAAAACTAACCGGATAGATCTGACTGCTGATATTATATTACTTGTCATTATGGGGTTTGGTTTAAATCAATCCTGACTTGTTTTTCAAACTCAACTGGATCATTTGAAAAAATACTGATCGTTCTAGTAACAGGCAAAACATCTTCTTTCTGTTCACCATGAGTATTGGGATCATAATAAATTTTTAATTGAGCCTCATCACCAGGGGCAATTGCTACTGACCAATTGGCTGGATTTTCTTTACCGTGGCCCGGCATAGTAAAAGTCGGCCCCTCCTCCCCTTGATAAACAATGCTAGCCAAAGTACAACCGCAAGAAGTACTAAGCTTGTCAATTACTAGATTGCTTTCACCTTTATTTTTAATCGGAAAATAAGTAAATACTATACCATCAGCTTGACTAACTTGACCAAAATCATAACTGGTTTGCTCAAAAATTATCTTTGGCGCATCTACCGGCGCTTGATCAATTAATATATTTTTAATTTCTTGTTCAGTTCCTTCTTTAGCTAAAGAAGCAAGGCCGAACTCCTTAACTGCTGCGATCATAATTTCATCTTTGGACAAGCCGGCCTCTATTTGCTGATCTATATAGTTAATCTTTTGCTTCATGTCCCCGCAACACGGATTAACCGGATCGAGCGGTCGACCGCAACAGCCACAAATGAATTCCGGATAAATTTCCGCCGCATTAACAGGCTCAATCAGCTTAATTTTATTGGTTAATTCCCCTTGAGATCTCATCTGCAAAGTTGTGGTAGCACTCATGATTGAATACATGACACCAAATAACAAGGCAACGGATAATACCCCTAAAAGAAACGAGGGTATATAAAAAAATCTATCGCCTTTCTTTTTAGATTCTAAAAACATACTCATGACAACGCTAGGAATTATCCTGACTACTGGCTGGCTTTACAATCTTATTAGTAGCTAAGTCTTTATAGACCCCCATTTGTTTAACGCCTTCCCTAAAAACATAGGTTCCGTCCTCTTCAATAGTGCCGACTTGCGGCCAGACATTATTTAAAGCCTGGTAAACCTGAAGATCACCGGTCAAAATTATTGTCGGCAATAATTTAACCTTATACTTTACTATTAGTTCCTGACCGTCACTAAATCTACTATCGACAACTTGCTGGTCTTGGGTTGGTACGCCAAACTGTCCTAATATTGCCTGATGCTTGGTAACGTCATAACATTCACTACAACTGGTATCTGTTAACATAATTAATTTTACTCTACCCCTGACATCTCCTGATGCAGTCAACATATAGGGAAAACCAACCTGTCTTAAAATAAAGATACCATCTTTAACTTCTCCCATTTGTGGCCACATTGACTCTAGCTTAGCATCTTTTTCTATCTCACCACTGACAATAAGAGTTGGCACTTTATCAATATTATATTTATCGATCAATTCCATGCCTTCAGCACCAGAAGCATCAACTACCCTTTCAGAATTTACTTTTACGTTTTCTTTTTTGATAGCATCAACTAATGGACCAAGATTAGAGCAGTCGCGACAACTCGGCTCCTGCAAGATAATGATGTCTATATCCGCCGGTCTTTCCGACTCTCTGATTTCAGCTATTTTTTTATCTAAATACGAATTTGTTTGGCTCGTTGCAACCACGCCAGACAAAAGAGCCAAAAAAATTATAGCCGTTAAACCTATAGTCAGCCGAAAATTAAGACTAAAATTTTTTTGAGATTTTTCTTCAATCATAAAATTCATTTAGGATCTTAACCCTAACAGCCACCAACCATATTGGGCAGATTCTGTACATTAGATGGCAATGGTGCACTACCCGAATTAGCAGAATTAGTTGCTTTGATAGCACCATTATTAATCTTGTTCAAAATAGTGGCTGATTGGACCGCCTGAACGACTGAGAATAAGGTTAAAACAGCTAAAATACTGGTAACTGCAACACTACCCCAATGAAGTCTTTTTTTATTCTTTTTTTCTGAGTTAACTTCCCCTAAAATTTCTCTTTTTAATTTTTCTAAATTGTCTAGTTGTTCCATATTTTTGTTATTTAATAATTATTAATATTTTCTATATTTAATTAACAACCACCAACCATGCTGGGTAGATTATTAATATCCGAAGGCAATGGAGCGCCTTTAATGCCTTTGCCATAATCGGGTAAATCCACCCCTAAAACTAATGAAGCAGCATCGGGCGTAAAATCTGCCCCTTGAAGTTGGGTAGTTAGTTTTTGAATCATCTGCTTAGGAAAATACATTGCTTTCCATCGCGCTAATTCTCTTAGCATTTCATCATTGGAATATTCCGGGCCATGATTTTGGATTAAATAGGCTAAAAGTCCCCGCATGGCCTGAGAATGGGCACAACCGCAAGCTGCTTGACCATCCTCGCGGATAATAGATTTAGCTCCACAACAATATTCACAAGAAATCTTTAAGCCTATATCAATAAAACGCTGTAAATCGCTACCAGCTAAAGTAATTTTCTGCTGACCGTAAGTTGGATCAAATTGTTTCATCACGTTCATGGACTGCTCAACTGCATCAAAAGATACACCCAACTCTTCCCCGTAAATACCAGGAACGCCCTGGGAAATAGCTAATGCTATTGCGTCTTCCGTTACATTACCGCTCAAGGAGACATTACCTGAAGCTGACTTCCTGACAATTGAACTGGTGATTGTCTTAAAGATACCATTTTTTACCCCTAGAGCCTCATAAGTCTTAGCAATCACTACTTGATTTATTCCTAAAGATAAAACCAAGGAGAGTAACAAAATAAAATTAACAACTGACAGCGTTTTTTTTGACTTTAAAATGTTTTCAAAATTCATAAGGCATCAAATTTAGGCTTAAAATAAATCTTAATTAATATAAATAAATACTACTACGTAGTGTAGTAGATATTTCATTTTATGTCAAATTGTTAGTTATCCACAGCTCCACTACTCTAAATGAAGAGTTTGACAAGAAGAACTCTCAAGAGAATAATCCATGTCACAAACTGACTGACTTAAAGACACTTCGCACTGTTGATTGCCAGTTGGCTGCATCGTTAGGCAAGAGCTGGATTCGTAACTAGCCATAACTGGACCATTAGTTAAAAACCAACCGCTAAACAAAGCCAAAAAAAAGACAAGACAAGCTGCAATACCTAGTTTGGAAGTAAATAATTTAAATGTTGGATTATATTTAGCATCGGCTAATTTATTGACTCTCTCCTCAATAACCGAACTGGCAAAAAATGAAAGAGCTAAGTCATTTCTTATTAATAAATCTTTTTTCCACTTTATTACCTTATATAAAGCTTGCGCTAGAGAAACTTTATCCTGAAAATTATTTGTTGCCCACTGATCAGCTGCCAATTCAGAAAATACTAGATATTGCCGCGAAAAAGACCGCAATCCTGGTAAAAAGAATAGAATTTTTGTCACTAATTTAACTACAAACATTTTCAGCGGTTCATGGGTCAAAAGGTGATGTTGTTCATGTAATAAAACCGCTTTTAATTCCTGATTAGATAGCTTCCTGATTAGCCCTGATGAGATACAAATTCTTGGTCTAATTAAACCAAAACAGAAAATTATTGGTTTATCTTGATCGATTTCTATAATCTTTCTTTCTAATCCTAGAGATTCTGCCACTCTTTGTAAACGGACAAAAGCTTTTTTCTTTTGGCTTCTTAAATTCATCTTAATAAATCTATTGGTTAGCCACATCGATCTTACAATTTTAGCTAAGGCAAAACAAAAAAATAGAAAAATTAATAAACCTAATATAGTCAGCGAGCTAAAAAGCCAAGGATGCATAGCAAAAGAAAAATGATTAGTGCAGCCACAAATAGTTTCCAACTGGCCTAAAAAAGACTGCCAAAATAAAAATAGCTTTGGGTAAACTTTTATACTAACAAACACCAAAACTGCAAAAAAGCTAACACCAATAGAAAAAAACTGATAAAAAGTAAGGTTTGCCCTTTTTTTGATGTCAGCACTCAGCATATTATTTGATTCTTTTGAGTTTTTTCTGCCACTCCGATAAATCCTTGAGGTTGCTAGTTTCAACAGCATCAATAAATTGAGCAACAACCACTTCACCAAACTCATTAATTAAATTCTTAATCATCTTTCTTGAGCTAACAGCAATAAAACTTTCTTTATCCTGAATTGGCTTATAGATATAACAGTCTCCCTCCTCAAATTTTCGTCTTAATATTCCCTTATCGGCTAAACGAGTCATAACTGTCATCACCGTTGTATACGCTACCTTTCTTTTTTTTCTAATTTCAGTCAAAACTTGACGCACTGATGCGCTTTTTAGCTTCCAGATTATTTCCATTATTTCAGCCTCTAGATTGCCAAATATTTGGTTGTTTTTTAATCTTGCCATATTTAATAAGATACTACATAAAGTAGTATAGCATGGTTATAAAAAATAAGCAAATAATAACTTTTGTGCTTTAATGCAAAATAATTAAATAAGCCTTCAGCTCCCCACTGCAGTCTGGAACCAAAACTTCGAGGATTTTTAGGGGTCTTTGAGGGATCGGTCCTGACGGGAACCGGTCGGGTTAAGATGAAACAGCATAATAGGAGAATAGGTAGGTATTCTTCATCCATAAAAAACTCCCGCTCGCACATTGATGCGTAGCGGGATTTATTATGGAGCATAATTAAACATCAGGCAATGACTTTTACGTGAGGTTCTTGCCAATTCTCTATTTCTTCAAGCGCGTGATGCACCGCAGCCGACCGTCTCAATTGGTCAAAACTGATGGTGAATTGGTGATGGTTTTCATCGAGCTGGACGTAGCTTATGCCGGTCAGGTTAATCCCGCGACGCCGGAAAACCCGAACAATTTTCTCCAATAGACCCGGCCGGTTGCTGGCTTTAGTAAATTCTAAGATGCTCGTGTTTTGACCATAGAGAGTCTTGGTGACGGCAATTAAACGCAGAAACAGCGCATCGGCTTCTTTTACAACATTGCTACCGAAGTGGTCTCTGGCCATTTTAAAAAGTTGAACTAGACCAGCTTCGTCTTTCCTTCTAATCAATTGAAAAATCCTTCGCTCGATCTTGATTCTTCTTTTAATCATTGGCAGAATCATCGGATTTTCGATAAAAATCTCGGCGTAAAGATTGGGATCTTGGTGCAAGAGCCGTCCCATAGTCGCAAACATCAGATGGTAGAACGGGCTGGTAAAGGAAAGACTTTCGGCGGTTGAAACCCCCATTTCGGTGATCAGCAAGGCGTTGATGAGATTAGCCGATTGCGGGGAGGCCTGGACGGTGGCCATATAGGCATCGTGCTCGTCGGGACTGCTCCACTTTATTTTGGTGCCGGTGGCGGCGAGCATATTCACGACCCAGGTTTTCCAATGCGGTAAACCCACCCGGACCGGACAAACAACAATAGTTTGACCCTCAAATGGTACTTTTGGGGCAAACATAGGATGGAGCCCCACCACTTGCGCCTTGCCTTTCAGCATCGCTTTGATGGCGGGTTGCTTGACGGAGGTCACATCCATTAGTAGTTGATCCTCGCGCGTGTAACGCATCAGCGACTTGATAACGCCCGGCGTCTGCCTGATCGGGATCGAAAAAATCACCACATCAGCCCTTTTTACCACTTGGACGTTACTCAACGAAACTTCACCTTTCTTGTCGGAACCAATGACGGCACAACCAAGTTGTTCGAAAAAAGTTTTTAAAACTTTCCCAAATCGACCATTGATGCCGATGATACCGACCGTGACGCTTTTGACCTCGGCCTGGTTTTCAAGAAGCTGAAAGGTGGTAATGTTTCTCTTAGTGTCCTGGATGCCTTCAGCGAGGATGTTTAAGCCATAGGCTCGCGCAGCGCCCTTTGAAGCAATGGCGCCAATCATGACCCCGACCGGGAACTTTGAAACAATTTTGGCAGCATTGCCGGTGGAGTCTTTCCGGCTTTGTCGGTCCGGTGTGATACCGATACGATCAAGAAAAACGCCGCATTGCTGGATCGCCTTTTCATGTGACATGACGCGCGTCAGTTGTGTAGCCGATGTCACGTGGGGCGGGGCCAATAAACAGTGATTGATTTGCGAGTCAATCTCGCACACGACTTTGAAATCGTACCCCACCTGCCGTAAGGTCTCTAATCTTCTCGTCACCTCGGTTACTTCGCCGGCGATTGAGTTATGGACCGGTACCACCGCGTAGGCCGGGCCTTGGGTAAGTTTGGTCAGCAGTAGCCCATGACTACCGCAAAATATTATCTTGCATTCGCGCCGAGTCCAACCCATTTTACGAATAAACTTAGGAGCCGCCTCGTGCCCATTAGTAAAAGCATCAAGAACAAGAATGTGCCTTTTCATTGCCATTTCCTCTCTTTCTAATGTAAAGGTGCGATCATTAATCTCTACCTTACAAGTTAAGGGGTTAAAATGTCAACCCCAGACCAAATTAAAAAAATTACTACCATTTAAAGTAGTAAACTTATAGTTAGTCTTGATGGCTCCGCGGGCAGGATTCCCCGCCTCCATCCCGATAAATCGGGATTTCGGCGGGTCCGCCTTTATTTTTATTAATGGTGGCGGAAAACCTACAACCAACTGGTTAATCCCGACAGCTCCCCCGGTAGGACTCGAACCTACAACCAACTGGTTAACAGCCAGCTGCTCTACCATTGAGCTACAGGGGAGCTGTCGGGACTCTACCATTGAGCTATCGCGGAGGTTTTATCGGGACTCTACCATTGCCTGCCAACCGAAGCTCCGAATGAAATGAGGAGCGTAGGTGGGAGCTGTCGCGGAGCTTAGGATTCTTCAATAATCCTTCAATTTTTCAATAAGTTTATGTTTTTCAATTTTTTCTAAAGCTTTGGCTTCAATTTGTCTGATTCGCTCCCGAGTGACGTCAAATTCTTGACCAACTTCCTCGAGAGTATGGGCTACCCCATCGGATAAACCAAACCGCATCTCTAAAATCTTTTGTTCCCGAGGAGTTAAATCTTTAATGATATCTTTAACGTAATCTCGCAGTAACTGCAAAGCGGCAATCCGGTCAGGGGTAACTGTTTTGACGTCCTCGATAAAATCTTCTAACGTACTATCTTCGTCATCCTCGCCAACTGAAGTTTCGATTGAAATTGTATCCTGACTTATCTTAATGATATGCAAAACTTTGTCAAGAGGTTCACCCATTTCCGCCGCAATCTCTTCAGGTAAAGGCTCGCGGCCTAAATCTTGAATTAACTGCCGTTCAACCTGCTTAAACTTATTAATTGTTTCAACCATATGAACTGGAATGCGAATGGTTCTAGATTGATCAGCTAAGGCCCGAGTGATAGCCTGACGGATCCACCAGGTAGCATAAGTTGAAAACTTGTAGCCCTTGCGGTAATCAAACTTTTCAACTGCCCGAAACAAGCCGATATTTCCTTCCTGAATTAAATCAAGAAGAGACAAGCTTTTGCCGGTAAATCTTTTAGCAATGGAAACGACCAGCCTTAAATTAGCCTCAATTAATTTCCGCTTAGCCTCAATATCACTTCGCTCAGCTCTTTTAGCCAAGGAAATTTCTTCCTCTGCCTTTAATAATGAGACTTTACCAATCTCGCGCAAGTACATCTGAATTGAATCAGAAGAAATATCTCCGATATCTATTCTTTTTTTGGAATTAACTTGGGCACCGATTTTTTCTAAGGCCTCCCCTCTTTCTTCTTTTGAAGCTAGGAATCCACTTTGGGATTCAATAATACTAATGCCAAGATCATCAAGCTCATTTAGAAGTTTTTCATATTCAAAAAGATATTCTTCCAATTCGGGAAAAATATATAAAATTTCTGTTTCAGTGATAAAACCTCTCGACTTTGCTTTTTTAATTAAACCCTCAATCATCTCGGGCGTAGGCGATACTTTTGTCCGATAAATAGATTTCTTTTGAGTTGAGGTGGTTTTTTTTTGAGTCTTACCACTGGTCACTTTCCTTTTGACTTTTTTGCTCACTGAACGAGAATGATAATATTTTTTTGGTTTTTTAGAACCGCTCTTACGATTTGATCGCATAACAGTTTTTTTGCGAGGAGACATTTTTTAAAAAAATTAATCCAAAAGATTTATTCTTTTTATAATTTTTTCAAATTGCCAGGATAATTTTTCAATCTCTTTTGGTGCTAAATTATCTTCTTCGGCTTTTTTAATTTTGGCTTCTAACTCCTTTAATTGTCCGGCGTAATAGTCTCTCTTCAAAAAATTAACCATTTTAGTCAACTCCTGCCTTATCGTCTCCTGATCAAAATCAAAAAAATCCTTCTCTGCTAGAAGCACTAACGTATCGGCTAATTGAGCCAGTTTGGCCGATTTAATTTTGGCTTTAAAATTATTATAGTCGAAGTTATCAAAAGAATTTCCGATGTCTTCAGTATAATAAACAATTAGCTCTTTGTAAAGTTCATTTGGCTCTTCCTTAGTCATTATCTCAACTTCTAGTTCATCAATAAGTTGGGACAAAAACTGAGGAAATTTTAAAACTAGAGCTAAAATTCTTTCGCTTAACATCAACTTCTTACTCTTTAACGGTTCGGCTTTCGCTGTATCATTTTCGGCAACTTTTGAATCGTATACCTGCTTTGGCCGTGGTAACCTTTCTCGCAAAATATCTTCGGGTACCTGGATTAAATCGCTCAACTTCTGCAGCCAGTGAGTCTGTTCAATCCTATTACCAATTTTAGCAATTATGCCCAATAGAATCTTAGCCGCCTCTTTTTTCCCGTCAACTTGAGTCAAGTCTAATCGGCTTTTAGTCTGATCAAAATAATAATCCATAATCGACTTAGCTTGCTTAATCGCATTAGTCCAATCACTGGGATTATTCTTAATACATTCGTCCGGGTCTTTGCCGTGGGGCAAAGTAATAATTCTGACATTCATTTCTTGACCTAAAGCCACATCAATCCCCCTTTTAGCCGCTGATTCTCCGGCTAAATCAGTGTCAAAGGCAATGGCAATGTTAGTGGTATAACGCTTTAAAATTCTGATTTGATCTAGAGTAAAGGCGGTGCCAGAAGAAGCAATTACATTATTTACTCCGGCTTGAACCGAAGACAAAACATCCATCTGGCCCTCAACTACAATGGCTAAATTCTGTTTTTTGATTTCAGTTTTTGCCTTATCGAGGTTGTATAAAACTAGACTTTTGTTGTAAATTAGGGTTTGAGGCGTATTGATATATTTAGCTTCTTTCTCGTCCGGCTTTAAAGTCCGGCCAGAAAAACCAACCTCATTGCCGTGAACATCATTAATTGGAAAAATCAACCGGTCGCGGAATCGATCATAAAAATTTTCTCCGCGTTCTTTTTTTACCGAAAGACCAGCTAGAAAAATTTCATTGTCACGAAATCCTTTATTTTTCAAAAGATTAATCAGCGTATCCCAAGAATCAACGGCATAACCCAATTTAAAATCAGTAATAGTCTGATCACTAACTGCTCTTTTTTTCAAATAATCTCTGGCTGGCTGGGCTTGCTTGGAATCGAGTAAAGTCTTATGCCAAAAATTAGCAGCCATTTGAGTTACATCCAGCAACCGATTTTTTTGGCTAGTTAATTGTGGATCTTGGCTGACCAACTTAACCCCGGCCTTTTGGGCTAAAAGCCTTAAAGCTTCCGGAAACTCCAGCCCTTCGATTTTTTGAATAAAACTAAAGATGTCTCCGCCTTCACCGCAACCAAAACAATGCCAGATCTGCCTGTCACGCGAGACCATGAAAGAAGGGGTTTTTTCATTATGAAAAGGACACAGGGCCTTCCAATTGGTCCCTGCTTGCTTAAGTCGAATGTATTCAGAAATCAAATCCACTATATCAACTTTGGCTTTGATTTCATCGATTTGGTCTGGCATAAACTACGCTGGCGGAGAGGGCGGGATTCGAACCCGCGGTACCTTGCGGTACATCTGCTCTCCAAGCAGACGCACTAGGCCACTATGCGACCTCTCCAGTAATATAACTAATGGGCGACTAACTCAAAAGTTACTCGCCATGGCGGAGAGGGTGGGATTCGCCCCGCACTAAACGGAAGGGGTGGGATTCGAACCCACGGAACCATTTCTGGTTCAACGGTTTTTCCCGCCACAATATTATTTAAATTTACAATAGAGCGGAGGGGGTGGGATTCGAACCCACGGAGACATTTCTGCCTCAACAGTTTTCAAGACTGTCCTATTCGACCACTCTAGCACCCCTCCGCTCTATTGTAAATGTTATTTATTGAGAGCGGGATCCTCGATGTTTCACCAAATCGGAAATTTGGGAGACATCGGGACAAGACCGTCATCCCGACAGAAGTCGGGAACCACTCTGTCACCTCTCCCAGACTACTTTATTAAACCAAACAAAACATTATAAGTCAATAAACCCATTCCTTTCAGGAGTGGGTTTATTGAGAATTAAATTATCCTTGAGTTTACTCGGCTAACTCAGCATCAATAATCTGCTTGAAAGTATCAAATGGATAAGCACCTTTTACTAATTGACTATTAACGAAGGTGCCGGGCGTACCAGTGATGCCAGCGGCGGTTGCTTCCTGGGTCTGCTGTCTAACCTTGGCTGCATACTTACCGTCATCTAAACAACTGCTGAACTGGCTGGCGTTTAAACCCAAATCAGCAGCATAATCTTTCAAACTATTAACATCCAGGGCTGACTGATTTTCAAACATTACATCATGCATCTCCCAAAATTTCCCCTGTTCACCGGCACATTCAGAGGCTTCAGCCGCTTTCTGGGCATAAGGATGAATTGAGCTTAAGGGAAAATGACGATAAACTATTCTTACCTTGTCACCGTATTCATCAAGGATCTGTTCCATGGTTGGAACGTGTCTTTGGCAAAATGGACACTGAAAGTCAGAAACTTCGATCAAGGTAACCTTGGCATTTTTATTACCGCGAATATAGTCAGCATCAGTAACCGGTGAAAGTTTGGTCACATCAGCAGTGGCAACCGGCGTTGGTTGGGTATTGGTATTAACGTTAGTGTTAACATTAGAATTAGCATTAACACGACTACCTTTATCACCATCTCCTGCCGGTCCTCCCGCCATAGTTACGACTAAGGCAATAATGGCAACTGCGGCAATCCCCCAACTTAAACCCATAGCTAGGCTTTGTTTGGAAGACATGTCGAAAAAATTGCGATCAGACATATTGTGGATTTTAATTAATAATCAAAAGTATAATTTAGTTTAATAAACAGTATAAATTTTGTCAAGATAATTTTGTAGTTTAGGATAAAATTTAATATTGACAAAAATTATAAAAGGCGAAGCCATCACTGTCAAAGGCGAAGCACCCCCTCCGGCTTAGAGTTAGGACATATCCAATGGTAAACACGAACCTTGAAGAGGTCGGGGAAACCCGCCCTCTCTTTTTTTAATGAATTTAATTATTCTATTACTGGTTTTCTTTGACACCACTCTGTTGCCTGTTCGTAATTATAAGCCACCTGCAAGATTATTGATTCGGCAAACTGTTTACCAATAATCTGTAAACTCACTGGCATTTCAACTTCACCATCTTTTGGTTTGGCAAAACCGCATGGAATAGAAATTCCTGGCAAGCCGGCGATATTAACTGAAACAGTATATATATCTGATAAATACATAGTTAAGGGGTCTTGAGTTTTTTCTCCTAATTTAAAGGCCACTGTTGGGGAAGTCGGAGTAATAATACAGTCAACTTTTTCAAAAACTTTTTCAAAGTCTTGTTTAACTAAAGTTCTAACTTTCTGGGCTTGTAAATAATAAGCATCATAATAGCCAGATGATAATGAATAAGTGCCAAGCATTATCCGACGGCGAATCTCAGGGCCGAAACCATCACGGCGAGTCTGTAAATAATTATCCAACAACTTTTCTGCCTTGACGGAAATCCCATATTTCACTCCGTCATATCTCTCTAAATTAGCACTCAACTCAGAAGGCATAATGATATAATAAACTGCCAAAGCATATTTACTATAAGGTAAACTAATTTCAACAATTTTTGCTCCCAGATCTTCTAATTTTTTAACTGCTACTTTAACCACTTTTTCTACTTCTGGATCTAAACCTTGGGAAAAATACTCCTGGGGGATACCAACTTTCAAACCCTTGATTTCTTGAGATAAATTGGCAGCATAATTGGGAACTTCTTGACTAACAGTGGTGGAATCTAACTGATCCAAGCCCGCAATCTGACTTAGAATAATTGCCGCATCTTCTACTGTTTTAGTTAAAGGTCCAACTTGATCTAAGGAGGAGGCCATGGCAATCACGCCGTAGCGAGAAACCCGACCGTAGCTCGGCTTTAGACCAACTATACCACACAGAGAAGCAGGCTGACGAATTGAACCGCCTGTATCAGTACCTAAAGAATAAATACATTCGTCGGCCACCACGGCAGCGGCTGAACCGCCTGAACTGCCGCCCGGCACCCTTTCTAGGTCCCACGGATTTTTAGTTTGACCGAAATAAGAAGTCTCGGTTGAAGAACCACAAGCAAATTCATCCATATTTAGCTTCCCTAAGATAATTGGATTACTAATTTTTTGAATCACCGTAGCGGAAAACGGCGGTATGTAATTTTCTAAAATTTTGGAACCGGCCGTGGTTTTGATACCTTTGGTACAAAAAATATCTTTTATTCCGGCCGGGATGCCGCTTAATGGTCTTGAAAAATCTCCCTTCTTATCTAACTCTTCGGCTTGTTTGAGGGCTAAATCTTCAGTAACAGTGATATAAGCTTTTACTTTACTATCAACTTTTTTAATCTGATCCAAACAAGCCTGTGTTAATTCAACGCAAGAAAATTCTTTTTTCTGCAAACCTTGCTGGGCTTGGCTAATTGTTAATTCATTGAGATTCATACTATATAGTCATTGCGAGGAGTCCCGATATAATCGGGACGACGAAGCAATCTGACGCGAAGCGTCATCCTGAACGAAGTGAAGGATCCCTCAAGGGATTGCTTCGTCCCGACTCCGCCTACCTGCCGGCAGGTAGGTCGGGATCGCTCGCAATGACGAAAAAAATAAACTTTATTCAAAGACACTTCTGGTTTTTACTAAATTATCTTCCTTCTCTGGTGCATTGTTCAATAAATTCTCTTTAACCTCTCTACTAACCTCGACTATTTCATCTGGCCTCAAGACACTCTCAAGACCAGTGACTTGAGCGGTTGGCTCAACACCTTTGGTATCAACTTCTTTAAGTTGTTCAACATAATCTAAAATAGAGGAGAGTTGTTCGGCAAACTTGCCTTTCTCCTCCTCGGTTAAGCCCAGGCGGGCTAAATAAGCAATGTGTTCTACTTCTTTCTTGGTTAACTTCATATTATTTTAAAATCTAGTATTTGGACTCCTGCCTGCCGAAGCCCCGAACAGCTTGCCCTTCGAAGCCGTAGGCGTAGGAGGGGGGGGTGAGGAGCGTAGGCGGAATACTTTTGTATTATAGCGACTAAAATTTTCCTTGACAAGCTTTTATGTATCTGATAAACTCTACTTCACGAGTTTTTCTCTTGGAGGCGGAGGGTTCGCCCGTTCCTTTGTCTGAACCCCGCTGCTAGTATCCAGCTAGTAGCCCGGGCAGCTCTCCGCTTCCATTTGAACCCTCTTAAACTATTCCCGAGCAAGGGAGGAGGAAGATCTATCCCACCCCCTCAAAGACCGGTGCGAGCATCGCACCAAAAGCGGTAGGTATCGCTTCATGTCTTCTTCCTCCTCTCTTTGCTCGCCCCCTGCCCTTTATATGATGGCGACGGCACAGCCATTGTGCCAACGAGCGGGTGGCTTTGGCCAATCACCTAACTCCCACCTGTGAAGGCTTCTACCCCAAGCCTACTAGGCAAAGCCACCCCTCTATATTATCTATTTGCTCTTTCTAAAAAAACCTCAGCCCCAATTAAGGGACACTCTCCCTTGAATGGGACTACCTCCACCGCTCCCCCGGCGACGGCTTGCTGTCGCTGGGGGAATTTTATTAATTTTTAAATTTTGACAAAGCTTTTTATTTTTGCTACATTGTCCTTATCTCTAAAAGGATTCTGGCGTCTTTTCTATTCTCCTTTTGACAAAATTTTCTGTTTTTGCTAATGTTGATTTTATCTCTAAAAATCAATAAATAGCAGGAGGGACGGAAATAATACTTGATAATAGAAGGAACTCCCTGTAACCCTCTCCCTTCTATTATCTTGTATCTTGCTACTTTCCAGCCGCATTTCTTTAGGGTAAACCCCTCACAGCCCCCCCCTGATACCTCAAAGATTTGCGGTGTCCCTCCTGTCCTTCCAGTTCTAATTCTAGTAGCAAATTAGTTAAGTAGTCTATCTGGTTCTTTCACCGCGCGCTTAGCTCAAAAGGTAGAGCGACCCCTTGGTAAGGAGTAGGTAACTGGTTCGACTCCCATAGCGCGCTTCTCGTTCATTTTTAATTAGTGGCTTTGGCAACAGCTATTGGCTTCTACTAATCTTTAACTTTTTTGGTGCCTGACCTGGAGGCGACGAATCCAAAAGAGTGGAGCTACCCCTCGAGATTAGTAGGTGGGTTCGAATCCTACCAACTGGGCTCTGAGTGCCTGTCCCAGACAACAGTGGGGTGGGAAAACTCTTAAGAGAAAAAGTAACTTTGGCATGCGTAGGATAGGTGCGAGACAGTGAACTCTGTTTGCGGACAGACGGAGTCGCCCTTGAAATAGCACTCTTCCAAAGCGAAATTTCTCGGCTGCCAAAGCCACCTTCTTAAAATCAAAAGGCGCAGACTGACAACAAAAACGAAGGCAAGCGTTGCTACCTCCAAACGTCTGGTCCACTTTTCTTGTTGTTAGTTCTGCGCCTCTTTTTATTAGTGGAATAGCGAGCTTCAGCTCGCGTAATAATCACGCAGACTAAAGTCTGCTAATCCATATTAAAAAACCCGCTAAAGCGGGACTTATTGCTCAACCCAACCGCGTAGCCGAGAGTTTTACTCTCGGCGTAAACAGCGATCTCTCAACCAGCTCAGGTCGTCTCGAGTCGAGAGGCGACAATAAAATTGTCGCCTACGCGAAATGAAAATTACTTCAGCAACTTCAAAAAATCTTTCTCGTCAATAATTTTTACTCCCAATTCTTTGGCTTTATTATACTTTGAACCCGGGTTTTCCCCGGCCACCACATAATCCGTATTTTGGGAAACTGAAGATACCCAGTCGCCGCCGGCTTTTCTAATGGCGGCTTTGGCTGCCTCGCGGCCCATTGATTCCAAGGTACCAGTCACCACGACTTTTTTGCCGGCCAGCGGCCCGCTGATTTCTTTTCTGACTTTTTGAGTGGTCACGACCACGCCGGCTTTTCTAAATTTATCTAATAATGCTAAATTGTTTTTATCGGTAAAATAAGCATAAACGCTTTTAGCTACCACTGGACCAATATCACTGACTTGTTCCAATTGTTCCAGCGAAGATTGCTTTAAATGATCTAAACTGCCAAATTTATCAGCCAAGGCAATGGCGGTTTCTTCACCCACATGCTGAATACCTAAAGCGTAAATAAACCGTGAGAGTGGAATTTTTCTAACCAAATTAATGGCCGTGATTAAATTATCCGCTGATTTTTCCGCAAATCGCTCTAATGGCAGTAAATCATCTTTGGTTAAAGAAAAAATATCAGCGGCGTCCTTGACTAAACCTTCAGCCATTAATTGCTCAACAATCTTTTCGCCCAGACCGTCAATGTTAAAAGCTTTTTTCGAAACAAAATGAATAATTTTTCTAAGTTCCTGAGCATAACAGCGCGGATTAGTGCAAAAGAAAGCGACACTTTTATCTTGGCCTTTCTCTGTAATAATTTTGCGCTCTACGGATGAACCACAAATCGGGCATTTCGTTGGCATCTTAAAAATTTTTTCTTTGCCAGTCCGCAATTTCGGCAAAACTGAAACTACTTCTGGAATAATATCGCCGGCCTTACGAATAACAACGGTGTCACCAATTTTCACCCCTAATCGTTTGATTTGGTCTTCGTTATGCAGGGTAGCTCGTTTGACAATTGTGCCAGCCAGTTTTATTGGCCGCAGATGGGCCACCGGCGTCAAAGGGCCAAGCCGACCGACCTGAACCTGGATATCTTCAATTACGGTTGTCACTTCTTCGGCCGGAAATTTAAACGCGATGGCCCACCGTGGTGCTTTACCGACATAGCCTAATTGATTTTGATAATCTCGCTGGTTAACTTTTATTACTACTCCATCAATCCAGTATCCCTGGGTGGTTTTTTTGCTCTGCCAGTTTTGCCAAAAATCGATCACCGCCTCCAAGTTTTTACACAATTTATAATACGGATTAACTTTGAAGCCAAGTTTTTTAAGTTCCTCCAGCTCTTCCACTTGAGTTTTTGGTAACTGCCCTTTACCGCCAGACAGATCATAGACAAAGCAATCAAGATGGCGTTTGGCTACAATTTTTGGATCAAGCTGCCTTATAGTTCCGGCTGCAGCATTTCTAGGGTTTGCAAATTCTGGCTGGCCTTCTTTCTGGCGTTGTTTATTCAGCTCTTTCAACTGCTTTTCGCTCAGCCAAACTTCGCCCTCGGCTATAATGTCAACTGGTTTTTTCAAGCGCAAAGGTACACTTTGAATGGTTTTAATATTTTCAGTCACATTCTCCCCGATTATCCCGTCACCGCGAGTGGCTGCTAACTTCAACAAGCCTCTATCATAAGTAAAAACAATGTGCAGGCCATCAATTTTTAATTCGCAAACATATTCCAGTTTCGATTCAGAACCAGATTCTTTAGCTAAAATTTTTTTAATTCTCTCTTCCCAATCGTAAACTTCCTCTTCATTGAAAGCGTCGTTAAAAGACCACTGCCTGACTTCATGCCTGACTTTTTCAAATTTAGCCAAAGGCTTGCCGCCAATCCGCTGCAACGGCGAATCCGGCCGCCTTAGGTCAGGAAACTTCTTTTCTAATTCCACTAACTCCTGTTCTAAAGAATCATAAACTTCATCGCTGACTGTCGGATCATTTAAAACATGGTAACGATAACGCAGCTCGTCAATCTGATTAATAAGTTTATCGATTCGTTTTTTAGCTTCAGCTTTATCCATATTTTTTAGGTTGTAGCTTTTTAGAAAAGTAGCTTTTTAGGAGTTTTAAAATCCTACAAGCTAATAAGCTACTTTCCTACAAGTTAATACTATCATCTTATTTTCTTATTTCTTTATATCTTGACTTATCTCTATTTAACAATCTCCTGTTCGGAGAATAAAACAAAGTCATACAAACCAGCTATCGGCGGCCTGATTGGAGTTCTAACTGTAACTCTTTGAGAAGCACTGCCGTAAACGCCGGTTGACTCGATAATCAAACGGCTGGGAATGTCGATTTTATTGCCTCCTTCGCTGTCCGAGAAGATATTGACTGTAAAATTATCATCTTGACCGATATTTAAAGGGTTAATTAGGCGTAAAATATATGAACAATCAGCATCAATATTCTCTATTTGATTTTCGCCCTCTCCAAAGCTAGCAAAAACTGATGAATTTGGCTCATCACCAATTGGAATAAAGCCTCGAACAATGGCCGGTTCTTTCCGACCAGTATAAGGATCGATAATAACCTCCTGACAATTTAAGGGACAACTAGAATCACTACAAACTAACCACGTTAAATTAGTTAATTCACCATACAAAAAGAAATTTGTTTTAGTAGTTTTAATTTGAAAAGATCTTAAATTCGAAGGATTATCCCCACCCAAGTAAGGATGAAATAAATCAATCTGGAATGAGTCGCCTTTCTTTAGAAAAAAAGAAGTTTCCGGCTCATTACTAATCGCTAGATTAGTGCCGCTACTCATGAGACAAGAAACATTTTGGTCATCAGGGCCCAAGCATTTGTCGCTGACGCAACAATAGCTGTAATCAGGCCGGCAGCTTGAGCCGGAGATAATCATTTCACATTCAGCCGGCTTGACGGCTTCCCGTTTCCGAACTAAATACAGAGCTTTTTCAGCGCCCCATTCGGCGGTATAGTAAGCCTGAATTGATTGGTCAATTAATCGCGACTGACGAATTTCGCGAATAATTAAATTGCCAAAAATCGCTGCCGTCGCTAAAACCGCTGCAATAATTAATAAAGCTAAGATTATAATCATACCCGAGTTTTTTTGACCAATTTTATTCATAAAAATTAACCCCGTTAGAAATATAAAATCATTTCTTTAAAAGTTATCATTCACCCCGCTGAATTAAAAATAAATTTCTAACGGGGTTAACGCCGATAGACCCGACTGGAAACCGTGGTTTGTAAAAAAACCGTTTTTTGTTGCTCAGCTTTTATCCCCTTGGAAGTAAATGCTAAAGCGACTGTAACTCGCGGCTGCTGGTTAGCTGGCAGGCAAAGTCCTTCATCTGAATCGCAGTAACCAGTTCTGCAATCATCATCTGAATCACATTCACAAAATCCTTGGGCTAAATCTTCCTGAACGCAATTCAGATCATCGGGATTAACACTGCACAAAGTGCAATCCTGAGGCTCGTCAGGACAAATACTGCATTTTATTGCTGAGTCTTGACAGACAAAAGGATTATCAAGACCAGAATTGCGATTGCACCTTTCTTCCAAAAAAGGATCTCTTGGTGGATTAATATAAAAATCTAAACCTACAACTTCTAGCTCATTTGAGTTAGTTAAAGGATAAATTTGTCCGCCGGATTCTACCTGAATTTCTTTAGTTAAATTATTAAACCTATAAACTATCTTATTGCCATCTGGGTCTTTTAAAGCTAGGCTTTTTTCTGGACCAGCGATTCCGCTATCACCGTCTTCGTCATAACTATGAGTGTAGTCAACTTCTGAGGTTCTAACCTGCTGGGCAATCACTTCCATGGTATAGCGGATATTACTCAAAGTCTTTTGTCTAAAAGAAGTCTGCCGCTGAGCCCGAATGGCCAATAAATAAACATCAACTATTACTAAGTCAAGTAATGAAAAAATTGCCAACACTACTAAAATCTCCATTAAAGTAAATCCCGTTTGATTTCTTGTTTTTGTGTTTTTGTGTTTTTGTAATTTCTTACTATTTCCAATCATATAGTAAATCGTTTAGCCTAACCCGGCGGGCTTGCCCTCGATCAAACCAGCTGACCTGAGATTCAACCTCAATACCAATTTTATCTTCATTAATACCGCAACTATTCTTGATTTCCTCTGAGCCGTCAGACTTTTTACAAATATTATCAAGGATTAAAATCCGGCTGTAACCGCTAGGTAGGTCGCCAGCTGGCAATAGCTCAGATCCGACTACTTGCTGATTATAAATATTAGCAAAAACAAGAACTTTAGCTTGATTGTCATTCGAAGAATCAACCTCAAAATTAAGACTCCAGCGGTTTTCCCACCTCTCTTCGGCTTTATTATATTCAAAAATAGGAATCGCGGTGCCATCGCCAACCAAATCTTTATCCCAATCTTCACCGGCTAACCAATTCGAGTCGCGAATATTTCGGACTACTTCAATGCCTTCACGGGCCAAATTATTAGCAATAATTTGAGTTTCGCTTTCCCGCTGGCCAATCAGGTTAGCAGTGGTTAAAGCCATAATGGCCGCCACTACAATTAAAAGAATGCCAATAGCAAAAACTGTCTCTAGCAAACTCTGGCCTAAATTGTTTTTAAAATCTTTCATTTTAAAATGCCGCTACTAATTAATCCTGAGGCAGAAATATAAAGGAAGGCCTGTCTGCCTTTATTTTGATCTTTTATTCTCATGGCGATATATTTGATATCTGGCTCATTAACCAAAGGCTGTCTAGTTTTAAGAGAAACTTTATCCGCCTGAAATACGAGGCCAAAAAAACTGCCAGGTTTCCAACCAGTAGCACAATTAAAGTTCTCAAAAGGAGGAAAATCCGGTTCTTCAATTTGATCTGAATAACAAACTTGCTCAATCGTAGTTTCGCCTAAAAGTCGCTCAGGAAAGCTCGGCAATAAATCTCCTGCAAGTACCACACCATCGCCATTAACATCAGCAAATAAAAAATAATTACAAGGAGGATTACTACATTCTACTGTTGCTACACCGTAGCCAAAATTCGGATATTCTGGTTGGCAAAATTCGCAACTGAGTATTCTGTCACAAAGACCAAGGGCTGTTTCGTGACTCGCCTCTTCATAACAGACACCAGTAATTTTTCCGGCTAAACTTTCAGTTTGGGCCTGTCTGATGTCGCTAATAAATTTATTTAAAGTGAGATTGATATCGCTCCTAGTTGCCCCGCGAAAATTAGCCAAGACATAACTTAGAATAATCACTAAGACAACGGCTGCAACTATTAAATCAATCAAACTAAACCCAGCACCACTTTTAATTAATTCTGATCTTTCTTTCAGATATTTTTATTAACGGAATAGTGAGCTTTAGCTCTCCTCTCCCTCGATGGGAGAGGATTAAGGAGAGGGTGAAGCAACGATTGCGGCGAATAGCACCCCCCTCACCCGGTCCCGACTATTCGATATAACTCATAGTCGCCTTGAGTTTACCGAAAGGCAACAAGTCGGGACCACCCTCTCCCACCAAGGGAGAGGGAGCGTAGATAGACTAAAGTCTGCTAATCCAGAATTAAATCGCATTAATAATTAATTAAATTCAAATACCAATCAAAAAATTCTTGGCCGTATAAAAAGGTAAAAAAAGTTGCCGCACTCAAAAATGTACCAAAAGGGATTTGCGACGACATTTTCTTTTTGCCTAAGCTAATCAAAACTAGGCCGACAATGGCACCAACTAAATAAGCCACGAAAAAAGCGACTAAAATCAGCGGGAAACCCAGCATTAAACCCATCAAAACTCCCAGCCGGATATCACCGCCGCCAATCCAACGACCTTTTGAAATTAAAAATTGAATTAAAAAGAAACCGCCGCCAATTAATCCAGCTAATGCTAAATTCCAAAAACTTAAACCTAGAGATAAATTGACCAAAAAAGCAAAAATTGCCGCTGGAATAACCACTTCATCTAAAATCAAATAATATTTTAGGTCATAAACGAAAATAATTATTAAAAAGGAGCTGAAAATAATCAAAGTAAAAAATTCAACTGTCAATCCGAAGGATAAAAAAAGCCCTAGAAAAATAATGGCGGTGACTGCTTCGACAAAAGGATATTGTAAAGAGATTTGATTTTGACAATGGCGGCACTTACCACCCAGAAGCAAAAAACTTAAAAGAGGAATATTGTCATACCAGGCAATTTCTTCTTTGCATTTAGGACAATAGGAACGACCGCCTAAAAAAGGTTCATTGGTATAAAGCCGCCACAAAACCACGTTCAAAAAACTGCCGACGATTAAACCAAAAATAAAAATAATTAAATCCAGCATACCCCGTCAGAAATTTATTATATTACCCCTAATTAGAAATTCATTCCGATAAATTTCTAACGGGGTATACCTTAATTCTACCCCGCCTAACCGAATTAATCAAACTCGGTAGTGACCCCGCCATTTTTCTACTTGAAAATCGGCGAGAAGGTTGTATGAATTATTTTATACCTATCCCCGTAGCAATCCTGTATTAAAAATAAAGGGCTGGGTCACTACCGGTCAAACGAAAATTTAACTAAAACAAGACCCTGCCTTTAAGCAAGGTCTTGAGTCGTTTTATCGAAAAATATCTAGTTTAGTTACAAATCATACCAATCGGATAAGCCATACAGTTAGTACCATTACCTAAACTTGAGATTGGTTTTTCCAGATCAAAGATAATTTCATAAGTGGTGCACTTATCACCAGCTATGGTACAGTCGTCGAAAGTAGGAGCTGTACCTTGGTAGGCATGGTATCGATAATCAGCTGTAGCTGGCGGCCGAGGAGCAGCCGGCACTAAACCCATGAAGGTAGTATTGTTAGAACCATCACAACCACCGCTAGCCTGAAAACCATCATTACTGCTGTCAAGGTCATCACTAAAACATAGTAAAGTACAGGCCGAACCACCACAATCGTCATCGGTGGCCACTCTACCAATCACTACTTCATCATCACCGTCAGGCGTCCAAGGATAACCACTGTTGTCATTGTAAAAAAGTTCTAAAGCAGTTTGAACCTGCTTGATGTCAGCCACCCGTTTAGCGTCTCTAGCCTTTTGACGGGCTGAGTTTAAGGCAACGACTGCCAAAGTGGATAATAAACCAATAATGGCAATTACCACCAATAGTTCGATGAGAGTAAAACCCTTTAGTTTCGAACTGGTTGAGAGATTTATTTTTTTCATTTTGACACCTCCTTTCTTAAGGCCTAAAATGGCTAAATATTGTTTTAATCGATATGAAAATTATACCACATTGACAAAATAATTACAAAACTGAGTAAGCAGAAAGAGTATCCCAATTGCTCCGATGATTGATAAAATCCTGAAATTCCCAAGAAAAAGGCTGATTATCCAGCTGAATCGCCTGATTTAAAAAATAGAATGAGTCATTCTTTTGACCATTTTCCCAAAAGAAGCTTGCCTGATGATAGAAATATTTAGCTAAAAATTCCCTTGTATAGTGATCAAAATTAACGGTCGAACTTTTAATATTTAATGGTTTATAACCAGTAGCAGTCTTTACAGCAACTAAAGCTTCAGTGGCTGGAAAATACAATTTATAAGCATAACCATTAGAGCGTGAGGCTACCCTATCTTTAATTACAACATCAGCCGGAAAGGTGGTATATATTGCTTTATCTTGATCTATTGCTTCACTATCCAAAATCTCATTAATCAAAAAAGATCTTTTTTCGGCCTGACTTTTGTTGTAATAATCAAAAGGCAATTTAATAATCTCGGGCCGGTAGAAAAGCGGCGAATCAGAAATTATAGTAATATCAGGCCGCAGATTTTCTACCGCTTGAAAATAAAGTAAACTAAATGATTCCGCATCGCCATTTAAACTCTGGTCTTTCAAAATTAAAATTGACTCTGGCTCTAAACTGAAGAGTAATTGTTTGTAATAATCATAAACATAAAAGTAATTACTTTTATCCACCTTCGGCCAATTTAAAAACAATAAATAAAAGGGGGTAATTACTATCAAAGTTAATAATAAGTATTTAGCGAAAACAATATTTTTTTTCTTTAATGAACTAGTTATTAACCACAGAAAATTAAAGCCCCGAGCAATAAACAAAGCAAAAATTAAATAGGCTGGCAGATATAAAATACTCAAAAACCAGATCATGCCCGGTATCAAGGGAGCGCCATTTGTCATCACAATAATAATTCCGAGGCTAGCTAAGAAAAAACAAGAGAATAATCCAGCAAATAATTTTTTGTCTTTCAAGTAAACAACGATTAGTCCGATAATTCCAGCCACTGTGAAAAATAATTCAAACTGTTCAAAAATATTAAAGGCGAATTCGCCAAAATAATCAATAGTACCTAGACCAATACGATGACCAGTAGCAATATCGTAACGCAACATTTTATAGAGATTGCTGGTATCTTCAGGATTATACCAATCGAGCGGAGGATTAGCTAAAGAACGAAGTGGTAAATAAAAATACAGTGAAAGAGGTAGGACAAAGAGTGCTATCATTCTTAATATTAGTTTCCAGTTCTGCCAAATTTTCGGCTGGGCCAAAATAATCAATAAAGTATAGCCTGGAGCTAAGGCCAACATTGAATAGTGATTGGTCAAGCTCAATCCATAGCAAAAACTAAAGAATAGCAAACTTTTTTCTCTTTTTGATTCCCAGAAATCAAGCAAGAAATATAAAGTAAGAGCGACAAAAAAGATGTTTAAAGTATAGACTTCAGTATAAGTTGCTTCCTGCCAAAGAATGGAGCTAAAGGCAAAACTCAAACTGACAAAAAAACCAATAAACCTATTGATTTTAATTTTTGCTAAAATTAAATATAGAATTGAAATAGTCAGAGCACCAAAAAAAGCCGAAACCAAATTTACTTTAAAGGCAACACTGCCAAAAGGGGTCAAAAGAATAAAAATTTTACCAATTAGGGTAAACAAAGGATAACCAGGCGGATGAGCAATGCCTAAAACTGCGGCGGCAGTCACTAGCTCAGCGCTATCTTCAACATAAAGACTAGGGGCTAAGGTTAAAGAATAGATGCTGAAACTCAACAAAAATAAAATAAAAGCAACGATTTTATTATTTTTGAATATCTTATTCATTCTTTATTAACTATTCCATCATAGTAAGATTGCTTCGTCCCTCGATAAATCGGGGGACTCGCAATGACCATAGTTCTTTGGTCATTGCGAGGAGTGAGCGGAGCGAGCGACGAAGCAATCTCAAAATATTATTCTTCTACTTCTTCAATAATAATTATAACATTAATTAATACAAACAAAAACTCTGGCTCTATTCCAGAGTTTTTGTTTGTGATATAAATAAATTCTAAAATTTATACGACTATGTACAAGTAGTTGAAGTTATACCATCTGGTGTGGCGCAATTAGTACCAACGTCCAATGATCCAGTTCCGCCTTCTAAAATAAATTCAATGTCGTAGTCGCCAGCGGCTGTGGCCGTATAAGAATAATCCATTCCGCCTGGTTCTGGATTAGCTGGCACTAATCCCATATAAACAGTTGCTCCAGTAGCGCAAGTACCACTGTCGCCAATAAAACCACAATCACTACCAGCAGTACAACTATCAGCCCAACATAAAACATCAGAACTAGCAGCAGTACCAAGAGCAGCAATAGTTTGCACAGGATAACCTTCGGCATCATTGAAATAGAGTTCTAGAGCGGTTTGAACCTGTTTGATATCAGCTACCCGCTTAGCGTCTCTAGCCTTTTGACGGGCGGAGTTTAAGGCAACAACTGCCAGAGTGGATAATAAACCAATAATGGCAATTACCACCAATAGTTCGATAAGAGTAAAACCTTTTGTTTTTTTCATTTTAACACCCCCTTCCATTGTTCGCGATTTTTGACTTTAATTAACGCGAAGTTTAAAATTTTTATTTAATATATTTATCCAGCACCTTTTTTCAAGGTATTAAACTTCAAAAAAAGGTGCGGGATTTATTTTTAAGTATTTAAGGACAAACGCCACAGTCAGTAAAACAAGTGCTGCAAGTTTCACCACTGACGCAAGCCCCGTCTCCGCAAGGACAGCGACTATTAATAAAACCGCTGGCTTTCAAACATTTGTTACCGTCTGGTGTTAAATTTTCAATTCCTCTTTCTAAATAAAAATTGATTTCAAATCCGTCAGTTCCCGTTCGAGTATAAGTATAGTTACATGGCTGATCATTTGTCCCATCACATATTTCAGAAGCTGAAGCTGAAGGATCTATTGGCAGTAGCCCCATGTAGATACTCCCGCCACAACTAGTAGGCTTAAGTCCTTCACTACTTAAACAAGTAGCGTCAAGACCAAGAGTGACCGGACTAGGAGTTGGGTAGCCAATTAAACCAGGCTCATTATAAAACATCTCCAAGGCTTTCTGAACTTGTTTAAGGTCAGCGACTCGTTTAACATCTCTAGCTTTAGCTCTGGCGCTGCCTAAAGCTACCAACCCCAAAGTAGACAATAATCCAACGATTGAAATTACGACTAATAGCTCAATTAAGGTAAAGCCTTTAGATTTTAAAGAAAATTTCATTCTAAATTTGGCTATTTTAAGCAAATTTTTGTCTTATCTAGAAATTAACAATAATATCATTAATAATCTAACTTCACAAAAATTTCCCTAAAAAATAAAATTTTAATGATTCAAACTTCTTTTTCAAAAAGTTATCAACAATTATACTTTCTTATTATACCATAAAAAATAAGAATTAACAAAAAAATTTCTCATCAAAGCCAGAATCCCGGGTTGGAGCCCAAACTTTAGTTTGCTCGTCTTACTAGCAGACTAAGGCCTGCTCTCCATCCAAGCTTCCCTAGGTGGATTACAAAGCCGAGGCTAAGTTATACATTGGCAAAATTATTGCCGCGACCAATAAACCAACTGCCACGCCCATCAAAAGCATAATCAACGGCTCAAGCAAACTAGCCAGGTTTGCCACCATATTATCAACTTCACGACCATAAAAATTGGATAACTTGTCTAAAATTTCTTCGATCCGACCAGTCCGCTCGCCTAAATTTAACATTTGAGAAACCATCGGTGGAATCTCTTTGCTCCTTAGAAAAGCCGTGGCAATCGAATTTCCTCCCTCCACTTCTTCAACCGTCTCCAGGACTAACTTTTGATAGATTACATTCCCAGCCACATCAGAAACAATTTCTAAACTTCTCGACAAAGGCACACCGCCGGAAATCAAAGTATTAAGGCTACGCGAGAATCTGACTATGGCTATCTCCCTAAAGAGCCGGCCAAAAATCGGTATTCTTAATTTAAAAAAATCCCAATAATACCGCCCTTTTTCTGTTTTAATGACTAGCCTGAAAACTACTATCAAGGCAATAATTATTAAGGCGATCAGCCACCAAAAATTAGATAAAAAACTGCTTGTTCCTATTAAAATTCTGGTTGACAGCGGTAATTCTGCTCCAGTCTCCGATAATACGGAGGTTAATTGTGGGATTACTACAACCATCATTAAAGTGCCAACGACAAATAAACCAACCAAAATAAATGCCGGGTAAATCATGGCGCCGCGGATTTTACTTACCATATCATAGTCTTTTTCCTGCTGATCGGCTAAATAATTTAAAACTTCATCAAGCTTGCCTGAAGTCTCGCCCGATTTAACAATGCTGATATAAAAATCAGAAAAAACTTCTGAATGACGAGATAAGGCCGCTGAAAGTTTTGCTCCACCTTCAACGTCATCGGCGACTTCTGAAATCACTGTTTTTAAAAATTGACTCTCGGTTTGATTGACTAATATCCTTAAACCTTGAACTAAAGGGATGGTGGCTGAAACAATCACTGAAAGCTGCCGAGAAAAGACCACTAAATCCTTTATTTTAACTCGATTAAATATTTTTAAGGAGCGCGCAAAAATACTGGCCTTCTCTTCTTCCAGGCTTAAAATAGTCAAATTCTTGTCAGTCAAAAGTTCAGCCGCGACATCAGAGGCAGCTGCCTGAACCACTCCCTCGACTGTTTCACTCTGGTTGTCTCTAGCTTTATAACGAAAATAAGGCATGATTCTAACATTTAACAGTTAGCAGCTAATAGTTAACAAAAAAATAAGATGGTTAACTGTTAAATGTTAAATGTTAAATGTTACTTCGCCATTGCCCTCAAATTAGAAGGATTAGTCGCATAATTAGCTGCTTTGTCAATTAAAACCTCGCCTGACTTGACTAATTCAGCCAAAGATTGATCTAAAGTTGACATCCCTTCAGCCCGAGAGCTTTGGAGAATAGTAGTAATCTGCTTAATTCTTCCTTCCTTAATTAAGGAGCGAACCGCATCATTAACAATTAAAACTTCGGCCGCCAAGGCTAAGCCGCTGCCAATTCTAGGCACCAACCGCTGACAAATGATTGCTAGCAGGCCCTCGGAAAGTAGCAACTGAGCCCGGGCCTGATCCTTAGCTTCAAAACTAGCCAGGATTTCTTCAAGTGTTTGAATAACTGAAATCGTATCCATCTGAATGATGGCTAAGCGGCCAGAGCTGGCAAATTCCAAAACCAAGGGGATGGTTTCAGTTTCTTCATTAGCACCAACCGCAATCACATCAACATCAGCTTCTTTAAAATACTGGATAGCTTGAATAAAGGTATTAACATCACGGCCGACTTCCCTTTGCTCAATTAGACATTTTTGATTCACGAAAAGATATTCAATTGGCTTTTCGATAGTAATAATATTTTCTCGCCGGTTTTTATTAATTTCTTCAAGCATCGAAGCAACGGTGGTTGTCCGACCTGATCCATAAGGACCGGCGATAATAATTAAACCGCTGGTTTTGTCAGTCAAACCATAAACAGATTTTGGTAGACCAAGATTAACTAACGGCGGGATTTGATTTGACACTAATTTTAAAGAGGCTGACAAATAGCCTTTTTGATAAAAAATATTAATTCTAAATCTAAATTTACCAGCAAACTCTTCGATGAAAGTTACTTCTTTATTTTTTTCTAACTCTTTTTTTTGATTATCATCCAAAATGCCGTCAGCAAATTTCTTCATGAAATCTTCGGTTAAAATTTGCTCATCTTCAAGCTCAACCAATTCCTCATCAATTCTTAGCACTGGATAAGCACCAACTGTCAAATGAATGACAGACGCCTTTCTTTTGGCGGCAGTGGCTAAAATTTTACTAATAGTGACATTTAGAGCCGCTTGCATAATTAACCACCAAAAATTCTTTTAATTTTCTTAATCACTTCAGATGGCATAAAATGGGCCTTGATTAAATAATCGTTTGCACCCAGACCAAGCCCTCTTTTTACCTCATCCTTCTGGCTTAAATTAGTCAGCAAGATAACCGGAATATCTTTGGTGTTTTTACCAGCCTTCATCTTTTTCAAAATTTCAAATCCATCCATCTTCGGTAAAACAATATCCAGTAAAACTAAATCTGGCTTTTTTTCTTTGATCATTCTTAGGCCCTTCTCGCCGTCAGCCGCTAAACTGACTTCAAACCCCTCCAGATTGAGTTTAGTGGCATAAAGTTCCGCCAAAAACTCATCATCCTCAACTAGTAAAATGTGTTTTTTAGTGCTCATATTTTTCTTTAAATATTACCCCGATTGATCGGGACTTTGGATTTATTATTTATTGTCTTTAAGATTAATTATAATTGAGAAACCCTAATCACTTCATCAAGGGTAGTTAAACCCTTCAGGGCTTTGATCAGACAATCTTGAGTGAGAGTGATAAATTTCTGGCTTTTTAATTCAGCTTTAATCTCTTCAGTTTTACCACCGCGGCTGATTATATCGCTTAAGACGGCATTAATTTCGATGATTTCGCCGGCCGCAATTCGACCGCGATAGCCAAGATTGCCACAGTGAGCACAACCCTGACCCTTCCAGAAAGTTAATTTAGACTTATCAATTCCCTTAAGGTACTCTTCTGGTATATCCGCCAGCTGACTTTTTACCTTTTTTAATAAGACCGGGTTAATATCGAATTCTTTCTTGCAGTCAGGGCAAATTTTTCGCGCCAGTCGCTGGGCAATTACCAGGTTTAAAACTGAAGAAAGCAAAAACGGTTCGGCTCCTAAGTCAATCAACCGAGGAACGGCACCAATAGCACTATTAGTATGCAAGGTAGACAAAACCATGTGGCCAGTTAGACTAGCGTGCACGACCAACTCGGTTGTTTCCTCATCTCTAATCTCACCTAGCATTATAATATTTGGATCTTGTCTTAAAATCGCCCGTAAACCCGAAGCAAAAGTATAACCAACTTCAGTATTAATCTGAGACTGATTGATACCGCTGATGTAATATTCAACCGGATCTTCCAAGGTAATGATATTAACCCCCTCCTGATTAAGCAGGTTTAAAACCGTATATAGCGTTGTGGTTTTTCCAGAACCGGTCGGGCCAGTCAGCAAAAACAGGCCATGTGGTCTTTGAATTCCTCTCTTAATTATTCCAATATGAATATCATTAAAGCCCAAATTACCAAGAGATGGAATTGCTTCACTCGTATCTAAAATCCTAATAACTACTTTTTCTCCTTCATATAAAGGCAGCGTAGAAACACGAAAGTCAATATCCCGATTCTCAATTGTTAGCCTAATTCGGCCATCTTGCGGTTTTCTCGTCTCATCTAGTTTTAAATTGGCTAAAACCTTAATCCTAGCGACAATCGCCGCATGGATATACTTTGGCAAAATTAAAGAAGTTCTTAGCATGCCATCAATTCGATAACGAACTTTGGTTTCTTTACCGGTCGGCTCAATATGAATGTCGGATGATCGGCCGTCAATCGCATGCCGAATTATCACCAAAACCATTTTTGAGACTGGTGCACTCTTAACCACTTCCTCCATCTTACCAGCTGTGGCTAAAGCTCTAGCGTCGCCGAAAGTTCCTTCAGTTACCCCTTTTAACGCTGCCTCAACTTCTTCGCCGAGGGCCTGATATTGCCTAAAGGCACCGTGAAAACTATCTGGTGAAATAATAAAATATTTAACTTTCAAATTTGATTTTTGAGCCAAGAATTCAACTGCTTCAATGGCTTTAAAATTCTGAGGGTTGACTAGACCGACATGCAATTCATTGCCGGTCCGCTCAAAAGCAACCATTTGATAGTTTTCAGCCACTTCCTGCGGAATCAGCTTGAGCACTTTAGCGGAAATATCTTTACCCTTCAAGTCAACAGGTGGGATATTTAATAATTCAGCCTTAACAATAGTTAGGTCTTCTTCTTTAACCAAGTGGTCGGCAATTATTAACTCTTCTGGGGTCTTTTTGGTTTCAGCCGCTTTCTTTTCTAGTTCTTCGGTGGCCGTTGCTGACAAAAGATTTTTAGCCACTAAAGCTCTTAACAATTGATTTTGATCTTTATACATTGAATTTAAATCCTATCAATTAATTGGCAGACTCCCTCTTACTTTACTCTACTTCTTCGGGAATTAAAGGGATAGCCTGAAAAGGATTATCTCTGCCCATTTCGCTCTCATTAACCTCTACGGGTAGACGGCCACGTTGTTTAAAATTCCGATATGGATCCTCTGTTAAAAAATCATCTTTAAACTCGACGTCGAGAGTAGAAGGACTAGCTGTTTGAGTTACTGTTTCATCTCCCCCACCGAATGGTAAATTTATAATGCTGAAATTAAAGTAATAAGCCAGTAGAAAATAAGTGATCAAACTAAAATTGATCATAACCACTAATATTAAAATTATTGCTTTTTTTCTTTTGAGTTTTTTGGCTACCAACATAACTAATTGGAAGAATAATAAGTGAAAAGGTTGATCGCATAACCCTCTGAATCAGGGCTGAAATAAACCGCATTAACATCGAATAATCTCAGATTATACTCGATCAGGTCTAAAAATTCCTTCAAGGAATCGTAGTCGCGACCGATCAAATTAAGACTAACATTTAATCGTTTAATCTTGTCACTAATCGCATCTTTAGCGCTAGCGGCTTGGCTGATATTTACTGATGTTAAAATAAAACCCTGTTCTTCAGCCAAAGCTTGCAGTTGGACAAATAAGCCCGGGATATCTTTTTCGTTTGGTAAAACTTGATTAAGTCTCTCAACCTCATCCTGACTAATCTCATTATAATTCTCCATCAATATTTTTAAGTCTCTCAAATAAGAGGTACGATTTTGCTTTTCCTCGCGCAAAAGATCCAGTTTATATCTGCCTTCCGCGGTGACTGCTTGATATTTAGGCTCTAGCAAATAATAACCACCCACCCCGATTAAAACCACTAGCAGAGTTATCACTAACTTATAGTAACGAATCAAAAACTGACTAAATGTCACTTTTTTCTTCTTACTTTTTTCTTTTTTATTATCAATTGACGCCATAGTTTAATTATTTAATCGGTTCTAAAAAAACGTCTGGCAAAAAGGTTAAATCAATCGCAAAATTAACCCTCAAATAATCACCGCTTTCGTTAATCTCAGTTGAAGCAGCATTAATCTCCACTGCCTTTATAAAATCAGAAGCCTGCTGAAAAGCCACCAGTTGTTTGGCCACTGACTCATAATCTCGCCCGATCGCAGTCAAAACTAATTTTTCGGTGCCGGCCATTGAAAAATTAGTGTAATAAACTTCTTTAATGGTATATTTCTCTAGTTGGTCGAAAAACTTTGTCCAATAAATATGCCGGCTAATTAATTCCCGAATTAATTTCAAACGCTGTTGAAGATCTATAACGTCTACTTTATCTTTCTCATACCTAGCAATTTCACTATTCAAGTCTTTTATTTCCGCTTGCAAGGCCTCAATCTGTTTATCAATATTTAATTTATACCAGGTAATACCGGCATAAACTGTGCCGATTGATAAAAGACAAATAAAAACTACTAGACCGCTCCAAAAAAGTCTTTTAGGTAATGCGGCTGCTTGTTCCTTGGCTAAATCTTCTGGAATTAAATTGATGTCAAATTCAGTTTTTCTTTTTTCTTCATCCCTTCTTAATTTACTCTCCTTTTGTTTTAATTCTACTTCAATTGGTTTAGGCTCTTTTTCTTTATCTTTATCCTTAGCTAATTTTAACCAACCAAAAAGACTAAACTTAAAATACTTCTTTGGCTTAAGGGCCTTTTCTTTAATCTCAATCACCTTTTCAGTGGGCGGAACTAACTTGCTGTCAAATTTGCTCGGAGCAAATGGTTTAGTCGAAGAAACGACCTCTTCTATTTTTTCTTCTTTCTTTCTCCTAAACCCCCACCGAGTAGCCAAGCTAACTTTTACCTCTGATTCAGCTCTTCCTGACGGCCGGGGAATATGAATAATTTTTTCAGTCGGCCGCTCAATTTTCAAATCTTCAGGCTTGGGCGGCTTTGGCTCAGGTGCCGGACTCAGTGGCTTAGGTAGGGTAATTTTTTTAGCAAAAAGTCTGCTTAATAAAGAAGGTTGCGGTTTCTCCAACTGCTCTGGTTTTGGTTCAATTGAGGGACTACTCATTTCAATTCTAATCTTTTTCGGCTTTTTACTGACCGATCTGATTTCTTTTCTTTCTTCTTCTCTAAATTCCTCGGGTAGTAGATTAATATTACTCATAAATAGCTTTTAGCTTATAGCTGTTAGTCCCGACGAGTCGGGACTAATTACTCGATGTTACGCATCGCTAAACCAACCGCCACTGAAAAACGTGGTCCAACTTCATCTAAAACCGGCTTTAATTCTTGAGGATAAATCACCCGGGCCCATGAATCGCCCCGATAGACCTTCAGGTTTAAGATGCTAGACAAATATTCAGGCAAATTCAGCAACATGGATGAGCCACCGGTTAGAATTATTTTTTCTATATTTTTCTGACCCTGACTGCGATAAAGATTTAAACTGTATTTTATTTCATCAACAATTGGCGTCAAAGTTGTTTCAATGGTTTTTGGAACGCTGCCTTGTCCAGTCTGATTAGGATTCATGCCAATGTCATATTTAAATTGTTCGGCTCGGGCTAAAGTCACATTAAGACTATTAGCAATCGCTTTAGTGATAGTTAATCCGCCAACATCAATACTGCGGTTTAGAATTGGAACGCCATTCACTACTACTGAAACGTTGGTGACGACCGAACCAACATCAACAATCATCAGGGCTGATTTATCATTGCCAACTAAAGACCTGATTAAGGCGAAAGACTCAGTATCCAAACTTAATAAGCTTAAGCCGGCGGCTTTAAAAGTATCAATATATCTTTTAACCAGATCTTTCGGGGCGGCTGTCAATAAAACTTTGGTATACTTTTTACTCTCTTTCGGCGTCATGATTTTCAAAAAACCTCTCTGCTTGATGTTATCGCCGATTTTTTCCTCATTTTCCCCGCCATTATTTTCATTCTGACCATCAGTAATTTGACTTTCAGCAAATTCTTCCAAAACTTTCCAATCTAAAATCATATCTTCAATCGGCAAGGGAATAACTTTCTTGGCCTCCCACTCGACTGCCGAGCTCAACTCTTTTTTTGACATGGCCGGTAAATTCAGAATTGAACTAAAAACTGAGAAAGCCGGCAAAGCAGAAACAACTTTATTGGTGGTGGTTTTAGCCTGATAACAAACCTGTTTGATCAATCGAGCACTCTCAAAATGACTCTCTTGCTCTTCTTTGTTGACACTGATTTTATCAACCTCTTGATCAAAATAACCATAGGTAACCAACCGCGGTCGGCCATTTTCGTTTTTTAATTCAACCACTTTGACGCTGCGCGAGTCAAAATCAATTCCTAAATAATTATTACCTGAAGAAAATAAAGGCATATAAATACGAATTTCCCGATTTCATCGGGATCCCGACTACATTTTAAAAATTAATTAGGTGTCGGGAAATACGAATAGTTTATCCGAATTATTCGTAGATTCGGATGAATTGGTAGATTAGGATCACTTATTGGGAAAAAACTCCTGACCGCCAGATTGGCAAGGCGGAAACAAAATCATCAAGCCCCGGCGGAATATGAGCTAATAACCGCCCATCGTAAATTATTAACTCTGAACCAAGCTGTACTTCTTCGCCTGGATCAGTGTAAGTTCTTTTAAAGAAAAATTTTCTCGCCATCATTAGTCCAGACACTTCCAACCGATAATCGTCACAGGTACCTGCGCTCCCACCGTAGCAACTATAAACCTGGCCGCAACCTGGAGTTTCGATTAGCGGATCTTGATCACAGAGACTGACATCAGGTTTACCTAAAACTATAAAATTGCCAGCTAGCTTCTGGACATTGGGAGAAATTTTCAAATCCCCTCTTACTATCCAGGCCACCGAAGCTAAGTTAATAAACTTAGTTAAAGCGTCGTTTGGATCATACTCAATATTGGTTTTGATAGTGAGATCGCCATTAACAATAATCGTGCCTGAACCTTTTTCAAAATTTGAACCGTTTCTAAAAATCATGTTGCCGCCGCTGGCTAATAAATTACCGCCCTCACCAATCACTACCTCCCCATCATGATAGTAAATGTTGCCACCCAGCGACTCACTATTAGTAATCACTTCTTCGAGGCTGCTTAACCCAAGTACTTTATTGCCGTACTTATTAGTGCAAGGCGCACTGCAAAACAAACCATTAACATCTAACTTACCTAGGATATTTGAATAGCGGGTTTGCGGAGTTGGAAAATCAATTGGCCCGTATTTCTCGTCAAGCCACAGCTCACCCTGGGCGGACAAAGCTTTAATGCCGCCAAAAGCTAAAATCCGGTAAGTGGCATTAAAAGCACCGATTGGCCGGCTGGCCCGGATACCACCCCGAGCATAAATGTCACCGGCTCTCGTCTCAAGCCATGGCTTAAGACCACTAACGACGGGCGTAAAATTAATCCAACCTAAACCGCCAATAGAATCAGAGCCATTCCAGGCCCAGCCAAACAAAACCTTGCGTAAAACTTTATTATTATCATCGCCGTGCACGGAATAAAATTCTGAACCGAGTTGAAGTTTATAGTCTGACGTGCCGCAACCACCCATGTCATCGCAATTCAAAGAAACCCAACCCTCATCACCATTTAGCAAAATCTTAGCCCAGCCACTAATGTCTGAATTAGCCACATTAAAGTCGGCTACTCTAGCCCAAGACCGATTTTGGCTGTCCGGCGGATCAACTGAACCGAAATCGCCGCCGCTAAAAGCATTGCAATAATCACCAAAACAAACCCAGCCAATATTTTTTTCTGGCGACCAGGCCCTGCCAGTTAAATTACTGTTCTGATCAGGCAAAATCTGAACATAATAATCAATATCTGGGTCAAAATGATCCAAACAAACTTCAGTCACATCATAACCAGAACCTGGCGGTAATACTTCTGGGCTAAGATGATCACAATTATCACGATTTAATGATAACCAGCCAAAATTATCTGACCAGGCCCAACCTAAAAGCTTTACACCGCATTCTGAAGTGCAAGAAAAAATGCAACGTTCTTTGCTACCGGGGCAGTCTTTATCTTCGGTACATTCCTTATTCGGATCATTAGTACAATAACCATTACCAACAGTATCACACTTTTCATATTGATCATCACCATTGGGTGACTGGACTGCACCGTCACCACAAACAAAACGACAGCCACTGCCGCTGCTATAATTACAGCCATCTCCATCAACCTGGTTGCCGTCATCACACTGTTCAGTAACTCCTAAATCATTAGGTTCGTCGATATTGCCATCACCACAAACTTTCGGTGGTGGTGGCGGTGCTTCCTGGGCTGAAACCAAAATAAATACACTCAAACTGAAAATGACTAATAGAAAAACCCCAAGTTTTATTTTATTTGTCATTGACTTTTATTTGATTCCGAAAAATCTCAGCACTTTCTGCCACCATTTGAGCTTTGGCGCTGCTTGAGGCGCGGTCGGAGCTACAGGAGTACTTCCCTCTAGGTCTTCAACCACCTCTTGACCTTCTCTTCCTCCTGTCTCTTCACCTACTTCCTGTTCAGCTCCTTCAGGTATTCTTTGTTCTCTTTCTTTTTGAAACTCTTCGGCGGCTCTTTGAACTCTTTCTATCTCTTTTCGTAAATCTTCTGGACTAAGTTCTTCCTTTTGTAGTGCTGACTGTTCTTCTAACTCCGGGAGTTCAACCGCTTTTGGTTTATCAACTATCACTGGTCTGTCTTCATAACCCTTTCTTACACCTTGAACTAAATAATCAAATGTTGCATTGCTTGTTCCTCCACCAATTTCTTTAACTGTAATTCGTTGAGGCGATTTACTAACAATATAAAGCCCCTTAGCTTCAGAAGTTAGGGTAACTTGAACTGTTAAACCTTTTTCACTAGTTACTAAACTAAAATGTTCTGGCAAATTAATTACTGCCTGACCATTACTTAATTGTCCTGTTCCCCGAGTATAAGTGCCTGATTCGCCGCCCTCTAAAGAAGTATATACAATTTGTTTTGTTGGATCACTGGGATGATCTTGGATAAAATTTTTGTCTCCGGTGACATTCAAATTACCGGTGACATATACATTACCCTGGAAATAACCTGCTTTATCATTACTATAGCCAAAAACACCATAGCCACTAGGACTAATTCCAAAAACACCATAGCCATCTATGTCATATCCATAAACACCTATATTGTTATAGGCTAAAACGCCATAAGAATCTGATTGATCATTGAAACCAAATACTGCAGGAGTATATTGATAATTATTTAGAGCATACACGCCATAATTATCATACCCTAGATAAACATTACCAGTATTATCAGAATCTCTAAAATACCCGCCATAATTACTACCCTCGGCGTAAATGCCACGACTGCCTCCATGGAAATAACCACCGTAGCTCACGCCGCTGTTTAACACGCTATCAAGTAAACTGCCAGTATCCGCATCACCGCCATAATTAGTGGCAAATATTCCCACTTGACCTCTGGAATAAGCACCGACCTTCAGGGCATCAAATTTAGCAGCAATTGATCGGCCAGGCCCAGCTGCGTCAGCATCAATTCCAACACCATTATTGCCGGTGGCATAAGCCATTACAGCAATACCGTTAGCCCCCCCTGACATACCATAGACTCCATACAAGCCATCCCCAATTACGCCATAAGCATTCGGGTTAGAGCCGTAAACACCAGCCGGCAATGGCCAACCACTTGATTTTATCGAATCACCTCTAACACCCGCTTGGCCACCGACACCGGCAATACCAATACCAGCACCACTGTTACCAACATCACCTTTAATACCAACCGAAGCTGTATTACTGCCGGTAACTTTTAAAATTCCATCTGTAGTGTACATACTTCCGCCATTGACCTGCAATTTGCTGTTGCCGGGATTGACTATCCCTATGCCAACATTACCAGTATTATTATTGTAAATATTGTTACCAGACTGAGTCCAAAGTCCGCCACCAGTTGCAGCTGCACCCCAATCAGTTTTACAGTTAGCACTACCAGTTCCACCTAAACAAAGTTCCTGAATATAAGTTTTACCGCCAGTGAAGTAACCTGACCAACGGCCAGCTGGGACTTCGGAATAAACGCCATAGATATTTTGTCCATTATTCGTATCAATATCTATCTTCTGCCCGTATACATCGTAAATGGCTTGAGCATCTGAAGAAATCCAAGTATCCTGGCCGTAAATATACTGAGCTGATAGTCTTTGAGCAGAAGAACTATATAATTTATTTTCTATACCTTTAACAACGTAGGTGTTCATGTTTTTGATATTGCTAGACTCTCCACTCCAACTCCTTGGCGGATTGATCTGATTCCAAATGCCTATTACCGTATTTAAATAGTTATCAGTACCGCTGTAGGTCGGAATTTGAATACCATTCACAATAGTATCAGCCACGGTCGGTACTGACTTAAACTGGGCTGGTAATAACCACTGCCTTGAACCGCCGCCTCGAGCATCGATTTGCATGCCATGGGTAGGACCCGTAGCAGGATTGTTATTCACACCAATATACATGCCTCTGATATTAGAAGCGTTAGAAGTTCCAATATCAATATTAATCATGTTGCGATTGCCGCCACTGATAACATCCTCAACTATTGTTGATGGATTTGACCAATCTCTAATCCGATTATCAATATTAATCACCCCGTGCATATTAATATTACCTTTAGTTATCCCGAGATCAACTTGGCCTAACTTACTCTGGCTCCAATCAAGTGGACAACCAGTCTCATCGCAGGTACCTGAGGGTTTCCATTCTTCCCATTGATCAAGAATAACAGTAGCCACCTCTCCAGGATTAAGACGACCGTCAGTCCTGCTTTGGTTGCCAGGACGCAAAAATAATCTATTATTCTCGCCAAACAAAATACTATTACCTGAAGGATCTCCTGCCAACCAAAGATGGGCGCCGGTATTGTATAAAGTTGCTCCATTACTACCACCGATCTTCAATTTACCATTAACACCAACGTCCCCAACGAAATAACCGGCCCAGTTCTCCGTAGCATCAGCCGCTTCACCATAAACAGCTATATGCTTGGCTGGCGTAGTATTATTGTATCCTTTATTTTTAATAACCGACTTAACCCCATAAAAAGTACCTTTCTGCCACAAATGACCGGCCGTACTGTCTTGAGGAGTGCCGCGAAAAACATCAAGACCAACTGCCTCATCATTCGTATCACTAGCAAAAAGTTGAGCGACAAAGCCAGCCACCTTTTGCGGTTGGGGTGATGGTGAATATAAATCACTGCCACTGGTTAACGTGTTGGAAAAATAGCCAGCCGGCTGTTTCTGTTTCCCAACAACCGAGCCTGATTGATTATAAATAGTAGCAAAATAAGCAAAATAATAAGTTTGGTTGGCTGAATCAGGATCAACCACTAAATGACTATCAAAACCTCTGATATTTGGTTCTGTTGATGTACCTTGGGCTGCCCTAGTATTAATTCTTACACTCGCTCCCAAAGCTAAATTTTCACCCGCATCAGTACAAGCTTGACTACTGTCAGTATTAATACAAACCCCAGAGATACCTTTTCTTAAATTATTAAGAACAATAACTGGCTTATCTTGATTGCTAGGACTAGGAGTAGAGACAAAAGCGGAATCGTAAACCCTCAAATTGGTTTGCTCTTTGGGAGAAATAAAATTTGTGCTATCCACCCACAAACTATCACCGCCGGCACCAATACAACCATTCTTATCACAAATTTTACCTTTCGCTGCCACATCGCCTTGATTCGTAATAGTCAGCACCTCTGAAAGACCACCATTGGCAGGATCAAACCAAAACCGCACCCCTTTGGCATCATATCTTTCAGTATAATAAGGTTTTAGCGGATCAGATCCTGTATATTGCCGCTGGGTTTCAGTAAAATCAGGGGTCAAAAGCAATCTAAGGGCATCATCAAAAACCAGAAAATCATTGTCGGCCTGCCAAATTAAGCTGGTAGCAACACCATTAAGGGCTCGCGGGACAAAACTAGCACCATTATTAGCAACGATATTCCCACTGACTACCAACTTGCCTTCGGTCGGATTAGAGTCTCCGATTCCAACATTGCCATCCCCCTTTATCACTACGTCAATATTTCCTGTACTGTCGTAGAAAATCTTATCTGTCCCATAAAATTGTATGAATGCATTCCAAGGAGGAGCAAAGCCGCCGCCAGCAAAAATTTGATAACTCTGATTACTGGCAATTTGGGTATTAGCCGAACTTAAATCAATCGCTAACCACTTGTTATCCGTATTTTGATATAACCTAAAAAGTAATGGTTCTAAAGCAGATCCCCAAATGTCAAGAAGTGCCCCTGGTTCATTGGATCTGCCAATACCAACCTTGCCGCCCTGGTAATAAATACCCTTACTCGGATTATTTGGGTCAACTGACTTCCACAAACCACTTAGCTCAGGATATTTAGCTAAGTCCGGCCACTCTTCAATACAATTGCCGCTGTCAGGTAAACAAATGGTATCAACGCTGATTCCTGAATCTGGCTGAGCCTGCCATTTAGACGGAGCCTTGCCAGCCTCAAAAACGTTCCAAATGTAGCCCGGCAAGTTGCAGTCCGGCGGCTCACAGGTAGGGCCTTGCCAGGCTGCAAAAACAAAGCCTGAAGCTATAAAAAAAGTGACTAAAATAGCAGTCACTGAAGAAGAATAAATACTAGGTCTTAGGCTTTTTTTAAAAATTTTTATCATAATTAACTACTTCTATTTCAGGCAGAAGCCTGAAATTTAATTATAAAAAATATATCAATTAAAATTTTTGACCAAACCCCCTATTTTGTTATATAATAACATAAAACAAGGCGATTGAACAAATATATTTTACCATAAAAATTAATTCTGGGCAACAAAACTAAGCCCAGAAATAGCAAGAAAGGAAAAAATTATGAATACCTGGCTTTGGGTAATTATCATTATCGTCGCGGCTATTATTTTTTGGCTTATTCTTGTCTTTAATAGCCTAATCCGGCTTAAAAACCGCACGCAGGAGGCATTTTCTGATATTGATGTTCAGCTTAAACGCCGTCATGACCTTATCCCCAATCTGATTGAAACAGTTAAAGGTTATGCTAAACACGAGCGTGAACTCTTTGAAAAAGTCACCCAAGCGCGAGCAGCGGCAGTCAGTGCTAAAGGAGCGGCAGAAAAAGGCAAAGCTGAAAATGTTTTATCCGAAACTCTAAAATCAATTTTTGCCGTGGCTGAAAATTATCCTGATTTAAAAGCTTCGCAAAATTTCTTACAACTTCAGGACGAGCTTTCAGACACGGAAAATAAAATCCAAGCATCTAGACGATTCTATAACGGCAATGTCAGAGACTTCAACACCACAACTGAGGTCTTCCCTAATAATCTAGTGGCTGGAACACTTGGTTTTAAGAAATTCGAATTCTTTCAGGCTGAAGTCGGAGAGAAAGAAAACGTGGCAGTCAAGTTTTAAGTGAATCAAGTAAATCAAGCTGGCAAGCTTGCTCACTTGATTTACTTGCTCACTTGATTTACTTGCTCACTTGATTTACTAACTATGTACAAACAAATCGACGCCAACAAAAGAAAAACGGCATTACTAATTGCCATCTTTATTCTGGTGGTACTTTTGATTGGCTTGGCTTTTTCTCAATTAACTGAAGCGGGTTACGGCGGCTTAGTTATCGCTGGCATAATTTCAATTGTCATGGCGCTCGGCGGTTACTACAAAGGCGACAAGGTTGCTCTCATGGTGGCTGGCGCTAAAGGGCCGATTGAAAAAAATGATAATCCCTATCTTTACCGCTTGGTGGAAAATTTATCAATTACTGCTGGACTGCCCTTACCAAAAATTTACGTCATCCCTGACCCAGCCATTAATGCTTTTGCCACTGGCCGTGATCCTGGGCACTCTTCAATGGCGGTTACCACTGGCGCTATTGAAAAATTAAAAAACGAGGAACTCGAAGGAATCATCGCCCATGAGCTTTCTCATATTAAAAATTATGACATTAGACTAATGACTATTGTTATTGTTCTAGTTGGAATAATTGCTTTGCTTTCTGACTGGTTTTTAAGAATAAATTTTTGGGGCGGAGGAAAGCGCAGTGACAGCAAGGGCGGCGGTAACCAAATTATATTAATTATTGGTTTAATTACGCTGATCCTAGCGCCAATCATTGGTCAGTTAATCCAACTGGCAATTTCGCGAAAAAGAGAATTTTTGGCTGATGCTTCCGGCGCACTCATTACTCGTTATCCCGAAGGCCTGGCCCGCGCTCTTGAAAAAATCAGTGAGGAAAATATGCCCGTTCAAAAAGCCAATAATGCTACGGCTCATTTATATATTTCTTCTCCCTTCGGACGGAAAAAACACTCAATGTCAAAATTCTTTGCCACTCACCCACCAATTGAAGAAAGAATTACTGCCTTAAGAGCTATGATTTAACGCGATGCAAAGCTAGCCGATTTGACTAAAATAAGACAATTGGCGATCGAGCGATCAGCGATCGCTTGATCAACTGATCGCTGATCGTCTTAATTCGTAATTCGTATTATGCCTAATATTTTTCAAAAATTCAGCACTCATTCCAAAAAAGCCATAAAAAATGCTTTTGCCTTAGCTTTAAACCTAGGTCACCGAGCAATCCACCCCTATCATATTTTGTATGGCCTAAGTCAGCAAAGAGGCAGTGTTGGCGCTGAAATTTTGGCTAAAGCCAAAATTGATGGTTTAAAAATCAAACAGGCGGTCAGCCAAGTGATGGCCACTCATTCTAAAATTACCCAGATTAGCTTTGACGCCAATAGTAAAAGACTGCTAGAAAAAGCCGTTCTGCTTGCGAGTTTAAATAAACACAAATATATCGGCACCGAACACTTACTAGCCGCCGCGATTGAAATTAATGACGAAAAAATTATTGACCTTTTTTGGCAAAATAATGTTGATATCGCTGAAATTAAAAAACAAACCGAAACTGCCTTGAATAGTAGCAGTAAATTCTCGGATTTAACCGGCGCCTTGGGCGACTACAACGAAGATGAGATCTTTACTAAAAATGACGTCGGTTTTAACCAACCTAAAGTATTGGATTTTTTTGCTGTCAATTTAACTGATAATCAAATCCAAAAAAACATTGATCCAGTTATCGGTCGCGAACATGAAATTGATCGCTTGATTCAAATCTTATCCCGGCGGCATAAAAATAATCCGATTCTTTTAGGTGACCCGGGCGTTGGTAAAACTGCAATTGTAGAAGGTTTGGCGAAAAAAATACTGCACGGCGAAGTGCCACCGGTCTTGAGCGGCAAAAAAATATATACCCTAGATCTAAGTTCGGTTGTAGCTGGCACCAGTTTCCGAGGCGAGTTCGAAAACCGCATCCGACAAATAATCCTAGAAATCAAAAAAGATCCTGATATTATTTTATTTATTGACGAAATTCATAACTTGACTGGCGCGGGTTCAGCTACTGGCTCGATGGATGCGGCTAATATTTTCAAACCAGCCTTAGCCAGAGGAGAAATCCGCTGTATTGGTGCGACCACTTTAGAAGATTATAAAAAACACATCGAAAGTGATCCAGCCCTTGAAAGGCGCTTCCAGCCAATTTTAGTTAATCAGCCGACAGAGGAAGAAACAGTGAAAATTCTAACAGGTATAAAGCGGAATTACGAGATATTTCATCAGGTTAAAATTAGTCCAGAAGCAATTTTAGCCGCCGCCAAGCTATCCGAGAGATACTTGCCCGACCGTTTCTTGCCAGACAAAGCCATTGATCTAATTGACGAAGCCGCCGCCGCCGCTAAAATCAAACAGAGCGCTAATGAACAGTCACAAAAAATTAAAGAACTCGAAAACCAGCTTCAAAAAATCACTACTCAAAAGATTGAAAAAATCAAAAATGAAGAATTTACCGCTGCTCTCACTTACAAAAAGCAAGAGGAAGAGATTAGCGATCAATTAAAAAAACTTAAAGAAAATCACCTGAGAACCAACCAAAAAAATATCTTCGAAATTACTAAAGCTGATATTACTAAGATTGTCGCTAAAATTACCGGCATCCCGCTGCAAGATCTTATTCTAGAAGAAAGAAAAAAATTATTAAACTTAGAAAAGTCTCTGGTTAAAAAAATTATTGGCCAGTCAGAAGCGTTAAAAACCATCGCTGAATCAATTCGCCGTTCGAGAACGGGTATTACTAATACCAACCGGCCGATTGGGTCTTTTATTTTTTTAGGGCCTTCTGGCGTCGGCAAAACAGAACTAGCGAAGGTTTTAGCTGAAAACATTTTCGGCAGCCCACAAGCATTAGTCAGGATTGATATGTCAGAATTCATTGAAAGCTTCAATATCTCGAAATTAATCGGCGCGCCGGCCGGCTACGTCGGGTATAAAGAAGGAGCAAAACTAACTGATGCAGTCAAGACGCGACCATACTCGGTAGTGCTTTTTGATGAAATTGAAAAAGCTCATCATCAAGTTTTTAACCTGCTGCTGCAAATTTTAGAAGATGGTCATCTTACTGACGGCACCGGCAAAGTTATTAATTTTAAGAATACTATCATTATTATGACTTCTAATATCGGCTCCCAGGAATTTGGTCAACAAGCCGCTTTAGGCTTCCAGGCTAAAACTAATCAAGAAAAAGAAACAGCCAAACAAAGCTTTGAAGAAGCAGAAAGGCAAGTCCTAAAAAGATTAAGGGATAAATTTCCAATTGAATTCCTAAATCGCTTGGATAAAATCGTCGTTTTCAAGCCACTTGAGTTGACTGATATTGTAAAAATTTCTAATCTCCAGCTAAAAGAACTAGAGCAAAGACTTGATGAACAAGGTTTAAAAATAAAAATTGATCCAAAGGTTAATCGTTTAATTGCCAAAATCAGCTACTCGCCTGAGGTTGGGGCGCGAGCAGTCAGAAAAAATATTTCTGAGCTAGTCGAAAATGAAATTGCTAAAAAAATCCTGCTCACCGCAAACAACAAAAAGAAAATTACCGTTGAAGTTAAAAATAATAAAGTAGCGATTGAATAAAATGGCACCCAATAACACAAAACTGGGTACGGATAACGTCAATAAAAGAGAGCTATTTCGCCGCCAACGAAAAACTAGAAAAGAAAAATTTGAAGATGAATCGCCGACGACAGAAGAAGAGTCTCCGCTAACACTGGAAGCGCCGGGGGCCGGAGCGCCAATGGAAGGCGTCAGCCAGTCAGCTGGTTTAACTGGCGGGAGCCAAACTGATACTAGCCTAGAGAATGGGGCTAAACCAGAAACACCAAAAGCAGGAACGCCCAAAGAAAAACCGCAAGAAAAACAACCCACCCAAGAAACCCCAGGGCAAAATAAAGACCAGACTCCTAATTCTGAAGCAGATGCTCGGAGAGAATTGGAACAAGCTAAAAGAAATCGCCAAGCAGAAAAAACAGAATCACCAAACCAACAGTCAGGCGAAAAAGAAAAACAAAAGCGAGGAATCAAAGACACTTTGAATAACCGACTGGATCGAACAATTGATAGAAATCTGGAAAAATCTGACAAGAAACCGACTGCCCAACGTTATAGAGACTTAAAACAAAATTTAAAAAATCAAAAAGATAAACAGAAGCTTAAAAATTTTAAAGAAGCACAAAAACAAAAAATTAAACAGGCAGTTACTAAGCCCGCCAGAGCCGGAACCGGACATCTCTTAAAGCTGGCCTGGCTTAATCTGATAGATTCATTCGGGCTAACCTATCTTTACATTGTTTTTCATTTCGTAATGGCCTACTTCATGCCGGTATTATCTAATCTTTTCTGTAAATTCGGCGAAGAATGGGTGCCTCAGTCAATTGCTAAAGCTGGTGGTGAAGAAGCGGAAAAAGCCATGAAATCAATGAGTAAGCCGCTGGAGTTGCTTGAAATTTTGGGCTGCTTTTTAATCGGGGTTATAATTGCAGTTATTATCGGCATTGCCATTGTTATTCTTATGGCCATGGGTTGGATAGCATATGAAGTAGTAAATTTAGTAAAAGAAGTTTTCACCGGTGATATAAGACCAGTTTGGGAGGTGATCAAACTAGTAGCGGAGGCGATTTGGAAAGAATAAAAATTGATAATTAATAATAAAATAAAAATTAATTTTTGGCAAAAAATATGTCTCTCAATTGGAAAAGAATTTTACTCTTAATCGGCTTTCTCCTTAGCGTGGTAGCGATTGCTTATCTTTTATATTTCTTTTTTCTTAAGCCCGCTATCCCGACCCAAGTACCAACTAACGTCAATGTTGCTGAGCCAGGTGTTTTACCGCCGGCTGGACTAAACGCCAATATTCCAATTGGTGCCAATGTGGGGGTTTTAACTCCTGGTGCTAATGTAGCAATACCACTTCAGCCAGCAGCGCTGCCACCAGGTACTGAATTCCCTTCAACATTTGCTAGCGGTGGGCTAACCGAAATAACATCATTAACTTCAGAAAGAAGTTACGGCACTACTCTAGCTAGTGATGGCTCAAGCCTTTTATATTATGACAAAAATTCCGGCCAGTTCTACCGCTTAACTAATGACGGTAAAAAAATTCTTCTAACTGATAAAATTTTTCACGAAGTAGAAAATATTATTTGGTCTCAGGATAAAGAAAAAGCTGTTTTGGAATATCCGGACGGTTCTAACATTGTTTATAATTTCAAAACCAAAGAGCAAATAACATTACCTAAACATTGGAAAGATTTTGACTTTTCGCCAAACAGCGATCAATTGGTATTTAAAAGCATGGGCACGGGAGAAGAAAATCGCTGGCTGGCGGTGGCTAAAACTGATGGTTCACAGGCGGAAAAAATTGAACTCTTAGGCGATAAAGATGCCACTGTTTTTCCTGATTGGTCGCCTAATAACCAGGTTATTGCCACCTTTGTGGAAGATAAGAATGCTGATCAACAAACACTTTACTTTGTCGGCTTGAATGACGAAAATTTTAAATCAACAATAATTGAAGGACGCAATTTTCAGGGTTTATGGTCAACCAAAGGCGACCGTCTACTCTACAGTGCCTATTCTGGCTTGACTGACTTCAAACCGTCTCTATGGATTGTTTCAGCTCAAGGAGAAAACATTGGTCAAAATAGACAAAGCTTAGATTTAGAAACCTGGGCTAGCAAGTGCAGTTTTTCTAACAATGAGACTGTCTACTGCGCTGTTCCTAAAAATTTAGAAGAAGGAGCCGGCATTTTCTATCGCGAACTTGATAACTCACCGACCGATATTTATAAAATTGATTTAAAAACAGGGTTCAAATCAATGATTGCTGCGCCAGTTGGAAATCACAATATTGAAAGTATTATGGCTTCAAATGACGGCAGTTATCTTTACTTCACCAGTAAAAACGACGGCCGTATCTACCAAGTTAGACTAAAATAATGAGGCTAAAAAAAGAATTCTATCGGCAACCAACTCTAAAACTTTCCCAACAGTTATTGGGAAAGTTTTTGGTTCGAAAAATCGGACGAAAAAAAATAGTGGGTAAAATTGTTGAAACAGAAAGTTACATCGGACCAAACGACTTAGCATCCCATGCTAGCCGAGGTAAAACACCAAGAACCCAAATTATGTTTGGTGATGGCGGCTTTTGGTACATCTACCTTGTCTATGGAATGTATTACTGTCTGAATATTGTGACTGAACACAAAAATTATCCAGCAGCTGTTTTAATCCGGGCAGTGGAACCAGTCGCTGGTTTAAAATCAGACACGAAAACTAATGGGCCGGGAAAATTATGTCGGGCTTTTAAAATTGACAAAAATCTAAACGGCACTCCAGCTTTTGGCAACAAAGCTAGACTTTGGATCGAAGATAGAGGAATAAAATTAAAACCTAATCAGATTAAAAAAACTACTCGGATCGGAGTAGACTACGCTGGCGAATACAAAAATAAACTTTGGCGATTTTATATCAAAGACAATCCTTTTGTTTCCCAAAAATGAGAAGGTGGGCTTCGGTGGAGAACAAACTTTAGCTTGTAGCCGCAGGCTAAAGCCTGGTCTCCTATCTAATGAAAGTCCACTAATCCAGAAACAACAATAGTTTCATTCTAAATGCACTTCTTGATTAAGTTTCTCAATTTTGCTTCTCAATAAAGGATAATGTTGTAATTCTGGATCTCGCTGCACAATTTCTTTAGCTTCACTTTGGGCCAAGTTAACTAATTCCGCATCAAATAAACTAGCAATTCTGAAAGTTGGCCAACCAGACTGGCTTACGCCGAAAATTTCACCGGGGCCTCTTAACTCCAAATCGATTTCGGCCAACTCAAAAGCATTTTTAGCGTTAACTAAGGCTTCTAATCTAGCTTTAGTTTTTTGTGATTGTTTATCAGCGGCCAAAAAGCAATATGATTGATGAACCCCTCGGCCAACCCGTCCCCTAAATTGGTACAGCTGGGCAAGACCGAATCTTTCTGCTCCTTCGATTAGCATCACTGTGGCATTCAAAACATTAATCCCGACTTCCACGACTGAAGTAGCCACTAAAATTTGGCTTTTTTTAGCTAAAAAATCAGCCATTGTCTTTTCTTTCTCTACTGACTTTAATTTGCCGTGCAAAATAGCAATATCTAATTCCGGAAATACCTGCTCTTTTAATTTTTTGTATTCTTCGGTTACTGACTTAACGCCTAGTTTATCTGATGGATCAATTAATGGACAAATCACAAAAGCCTGACGACCTTGCCGAATTTGCTGGCGGATAAATTCGTAGCTACTCTTTCGGTCTTCAGGATTAACAATTTTAGTAATTATTTTTTTTCGCTCTTTAGGCAGTTCTCTAATAATTGATAAATCTAAATCACCATACAAAGTTAAAGCTAACGATCGAGGAATCGGAGTAGCAGTCATCGAAAGAAAATGTGGCGAAAAATCTTTGGCTTGACCTTTTTGGTGTAAAATTTTTCTTTGTTCGACACCGAAGCGATGTTGCTCATCAATAATTACCAGTGATAATTTTTTAAATTCAACTATATCCTGAATCAAAGCATGTGTTCCAATCACAAAGTTGATTTTACCGGTTTTGATTTGTTTGACAATTTTTGCTTTGGTTGAATCTTGATCATTAATTTTTTTATTAGAACGAGAAAATAAAGATTTATTGATTATTTCTTTTGCATTAACGCCACTAAATAATTTCTGAAAATTCCTATAGTGTTGACTAGCTAATATCTCAGTTGGTGCCATCAAAACACTTTGGTATCCATTCAAAGCGACATTACAAATAGCGATAGCCGCCACTACTGTTTTGCCTGCCCCGACTTCTCCTTCTAATAATCGATTCATCGGTTGATTTTTCTCCAAGTCTTTGAGAATCTGCCAAGCGGCCTTTTTTTGATCATTGGTCAAAGAAAAAGGCAGCGAAGAAACAAATTCTCTAGTTTCCTTTTCTTTAAATTCAATCTTGAAGGCTTGACTTGACTTTAAGTCTTTTTTAACTAATTGGGATTGGAGTAAAAACAAAAATAGTTCATCAAATTTTAATCTTCTTATTGCTTGATCGATCTTATTCTGACTGTCCGGAAAATGAATCTGCTTTAAAGCTTCTCGCAGTGAATACAATTTCAATCGATTTTGAATTTCAACTGGTAACCATTCGCTTACCTGATTGACTACCACCAAGGCAACTTTGATTAACCAGCGAATCTGTTTTTGAGTTAAATTCTGAGTCAGTGAATAGATAGGAATAATCCTAGCCGTATGAATTGTTTCTGCCTTTCTATTCACTTTTTCATAAATTGGATTAACTAACTGGGGAGCATAATGATCTAGGCCAACTTTTCCCGCTAGATAAACCTCGTCACCTGGCTCTAAAATCTTAGTTATAAAAGGCTGATTGAACCAAATTACCTTAATTGAACCAGTTTTATCAACCACTAAACCTTCCGTTAAAATCTTTTTAGTTTTCCAGCTACGTCTATTTGAAATTAGCTCAATTTTACCTTTGACAGTTACACTTGAAAATGGCTCTAATTCTGAAATTGGTGAGACCTGACTAAAATCTTCATAGCGAAAAGGATAATAAAAAATGAGATCCTCTACTGTTAAGATCCCTAACTTCTTTAAACGATTAGCTGTTGTCTTACCAACCTGACTGACTACTGCTACTGGAGTTGATAAATTTAGCTTCATTTTACTCAAAATATCTTTAAAATGGCGTCCCCAGTAGGAGTTGAACCTACGACCTCAAGCTCCGCAAGCTTGCGCTCTATCCAACTGAGCTATGGGGACACAATTCAGGCGAATCTGACGAATATCCAGTTGTCCCGACTTTGTCTGGATCCCGCCTTCTTTACAAAAAATAAATTTAGGCGGCGGGAAGCTACAGAGACAAAAGTATCTACAACTTAAACCATCTAGAAAATTGATCAGAGGTCGGTTCATTTTCCCGCTCTAAATCCTCTTCTAAATAATTTAGTAAAACCTCCCTTATTTTGACCGGATTTTGGTCCTCCAGCGAAACGGGGATGCGGGGTCTAAATATACTCTTCGGCTCAAAATATAAAGTTTTAACTGCTGGTGGCTGGTAAATTATATAAAAATTCTTAATATCTCTATAATCATAAAATTGTTTGTTGAGTAAAATTCCATCTTCGGTAATCTTAAAATTAATTTCATTGTTACTACGGTGAAACATCAGAATGGTTAGAGATGAAACTATAATAATTACGGCAAATAAAAAATTGGCCGAGAAAATCGCATAGATTAAAAGTATAACTGCTATGACTGAAGCCCAAAAATACCAGCTTTTGTCCCGTTCATATCGGGGAAATTCAGGAAAAACCCAATTAAACAAAACCTCGCCGTAGTCTGGTTCACTTTGATTTTTATTTTCTAATTCTTCTGCCATATTATATTTTATCTCCTCTCAAAAATTTCTTTTCAAACGGAAGGGGCGAGATTCGAACTCGCGAGCCCGGTTAAGGGCCACCTCGTTAGCAGTGAGGCGCTTTCGACCACTCAGCCACCCTTCCTTATTTTGTCTATTTTATATTTCTGCAGAATATCACGATATTGCTGATAAAATAATTTCGACCTTGGGTAGTGTGCCGCTGGAGTTTATCCCGACGAATGTCGGGGACCACTCAGCCACCTCTCCATAAATAACAGTTAACAGTTAACTTTTAACCGTTGACTTTTTTGGCTTTGACTATTATCCCTTAGCTAATACCAGCCCTAAAACTTCTTTTGCCCCAGCCTGCTTAAGGACCCTGGCACACTCGCTCATGGTGGTACCAGTGGTAATAACATCGTCAACTAACAAAATCTTTTTATCTCTTATCAATTGTGGCTCGGTAACTTTAAATGCCTCTTGCAGGTTAACTTTTCTTTCGGCCGCTTTGAGGCCAACTTGAGGACGGGTGTAGCGTCGCCTAATCAATACCTTTGCTTGAAACATCCAGCCAAATTGCTGGCTAATTTTTTGGGCCAAAATTTCAGCTTGGTTAAAACCGCGCCAAATTATCCTTTTTTTAGCCAGAGGAACAGGAATAACTAAATCAAAAACTAATTCATCTGAAACGACTTGGCTAAAAAATTGAATCAATAAATCAGCTACAACTTCGCCTAAATCGGCCACAAAGTTATATTTATAACTATGTAATATTTTCTGAATCAGAACTTGAGAATAATCAGCTGCCACCCAAACGCCATCCAACAAAACCTGATTTTCAAACAAAAAATATGATTTGTCGACTTTATTGATTTCAATTTTTCCGAAACAATCCTGGCAAAGCCAAACATTAAATTTACCGCAACCAAAACACTGAATCGGAAAAAGTAAATCAAGAATTAACTCTCTAAATTTTTTCATAGCGCAAAAATATCTTTAGCGCTATGTTTACCCCTCACCTATTTTACTACCGCGAGTTTAGATGGATAAATCTATACTTATAGTAGAAAATTTTAATCTAAATAAAAACACATGAGTAAAATAGGTGAGGGGTTGATTCCGTATAAAACACCTTAGAATCTTATCACTGCCAGTTGGCTTCGTCAACCTTCCAGCCCTCAGTGGTTTTAACTAATTTTAATAATATCTCCTGATAAAAAACCCTTGGGTTTACCGTGCTTCCTTTTGACTCCTGCCGCTGAGTTGAAACAGCCACCTCGGCTCGTCCTAAACTCTCTTCGAAATTTATTATTTTAGCTGATAAAGCCTGGGTGGTAATTCCGTAAAAAACTGCATTATCACTAGTCTGCTGAAGAATTAAACTATCGGTCCAAGCTTTCATTCTGACTGTCATTAAAGTCTGAAGATCTTCAAAATTTTGAAAATTACTTTGGTTTGAATAACTCCCAAACCTTTCGGCAAAAGTGATTGCTACCGCCTTTAAGGTTGCCTCTATCTGTGGCTCTCCTACTACCGCCTCATCTGCTCCAGTCAAGGTCGGCGTGGTAGGCAACTTCTTTGGTTCAAGTGTCGGCGGCTGATTGACATTAATTCCTGGCTCTGGGGCTCCCCTTTGATTTAACCACCAAATAATCGCCATGATAATCAATAATACAACCACGGCTGTAACAGCAATGATGATTATTTTATTTCGTCTGCTCATAAGGTCCTTTTATTTATTATCTCTCTTTGGATTTTAGCCCCAGGAGTGACAGTTTACTCCTCACTTTCTTCAGCCATTGATTCATCAAACTCTTTTTTAGCCTGCTCAATTTCTAAAATCTGGCGCGGATCAGAAGTAATTAGTTGGTCTTCAGTATAAGAAGCAACAACTTTTATCGCAGCATGTTTGTCACCGGCAAAAAATATACCCTCTCCTACTCCACATTCTAAAAGTAAATATTTCTCACCTTCTGTTAATAAAAATGTTTTTTGGATTAGGTCAATAGCGGCCGACGATTGACGCATCAGAAGCTGCAGAGCGGAGTTATTAACAATTGCTTGACCATAAGGTGAGAGTAAAAAGTCATTGACATCCTGCGTAATATTAGTTACGCCCAGGTAATACTTCCGACAACGTTTTACTAGGGCATAAATAAATTTAGCTGAATCTTCATTTTGCATCAACCACCAAGCTTCGTCAATAATTAGAATTCGCTTCTTTAACTCAGATCGAACTACATTCCAAATATAATTAACGATGGTATAAATTGCAATTGGCCTTAACTCGTCCTCTAAGTCTCTGACGGAAAAAACCACCAACTGATTTTTAGTATCAACATTGGTCGGCGAATTAAACAGGCCGGAAAAAGTGCCTTGAGTATACTTTTTAAGCCGCAGGGCTAAATCCGCTCCACCCTCCATTCCTTCCAAAATATCTTGCAAATCTTGCATGATCGGCGGCTCGATCCGAGACAAATCAGATTCAGAAGTAATATCTTTTTTAGCATAAGTTTCGAGTAGAGCCCGGTCAACTAATGAATCTTCTTGATGAGTCAACCGACCTAACATTAGACGAAGTAACCCTTTCAAAGTAATGACCGAACCACGGATCACGTCCGCAGTTCTCTGCTCGCCTACTGGCCGCGGCAGATCAAATGGGTTGATTTTACTCTCCGAACTTAAAGAAATATTAATGTAAGTTCCGCCCACGGCATCAGACAGATGCTTATATTCTCTTTCTGGGTCAATGACAAGGATATCAGTGCCAAACATCATGGTCCTTAAAACTTCCAGTTTGATGGCGTAACTTTTCCCAGCGCCTGATGTGGCAAAAACTACGGTATTAGCATTTTGTAATGAAAACCGATCAAATAAAATCAAGCTGTTATTATGGCGATTAATCCCGTACAAAATTCCTTCATCGGAAGTCAGCTCAGAAGAAATAAACGGAAAAGAAGCAGCAATCGGTGAAGAATTCATATTAAACCCAACCATTAATTCGTCATTGCCTAAAGGCAAAGTCGAATTAAATCCTTGCTCAGCCTGGTATAAAACTTTTTTGGAATAAACCAGTCGGGAACCAAATAAAGATTCAATGTCTTCTGAGAGGTTGTCTAATTCCTCTTTTGAATTAGAATAAATCGTTACATATAGACCGAACTGGAAAAAATGCTCTGTCCCTTGGGTTAAATCATCTCTTAATTTTTCAATGTCACGCAAGGCTGTTTCGCGGATCGGATCGCGGGGCGCGCCCTTTTCGCGGTCTGACAAAATCTGGGCTTCCAGCGCACCGACTTTCTTTTTCAACTGTTTTAAAATTATGTGTGACTTAATCGGATAGAAAAACATGGCTATATCCAAAGCCACACTTAAATTAATAACCGGCGCAAACCATCCGACTGCGATATAGCGAGGGTAACCGATCACAAACATGGTCCGAACAAACTTCTGACCTAGTTTAATAAAGGTTGGAGTTACTTCCAGTGCGGCTGGCGCCACTAAATCTTTAATTGAGACTACGCCTTCGCGAAATATCCTTTCTTCCTCTAGAATTCTTTTCTCTTCACCAATATGCTCTTTCTCCCTAATTTTTTTCTGCTGGGGTGTTAGTTTCTCTTCTGGTTTTTCTAATCGTCTTTTTTCTTGTTTAATTACTTCCTCAGGAGTAATAGCCATAATAATTAATTTATCTTTGTAACTTATTCTTCTACCCTTAATTTATCCACTTCAACTAATTTTTCGGTATTATAGACTTCAGGGTTATAGGTATTATAGTAAAGCTCAATTAGGCTCTGGGTATCCAGCACCACTGCCTTAAGACCCATGCTATTGAGGCTAGTTAAAACATGATCGACTCGCTGTGATAAGGCGCGCTTTCTTTTCTCGAACTGCTCTTGATTAATTTTTACTGCCTGGGCCGCGGTAAAAAGCCCTAAAAATCGCTTGAACCAGGATTTTTGCTTGTCAGAAAGTGGATCATAGGGAACAACTAAATAAAATCTCTTAGTCATAATGTCAGCCAATTTAACTAATTCACTCACATACTCACGATATTCAGCTGTCTGCATTCTTAGTAGTTCATTGGTCTGCTCTTTCTCGATTTTTTTGAGACGCTCGAGATAACTATCAATATCTAATCTCCTCGACTGAATAACGATCTGAAGAGGAAACTCTAGGAAGTTAAGAAAACTAACATAAGCGGCAATGATAGCATTTTGCTCGTCTTCTGACTTCAGGGAAAAATTAATACTGGAGACCAGCAACACCGCCCGCAAAGTGCCGTCCTTTAAAACCACGCAATCCTCTTTGATTTCGGCAATGTCCAAGTATTTTTGGGTTGATTCTTTAATTTTTTTACCAGCTATTTTTTTTGATTTCATTTTAGTTGCTCTAATTCTTTTAGGGGCAGTCCCTCGCCCTGATAGACGCCGCCAGTATCAACAATCAAAGAAAGTTCTGCCAGTCTTGAAGCTCTGACTTTATTTCTGGTTTTAATTTGGGCGGGCAGCTCAACTTTTTTAGTTTTTGTAAATAATTTTAATTCTGATTTTTCAAACTTCTTCTGCCAAATTCTAAGTTTTGGCTTTTTGGAGGTTTGGAAAAAATTCAACAATAGATAATGAATCGGCCGACCATTAATTCTAATAAAAGCGAGGGTAAAAGTAAAAGCCATGATTATCACGAACTGGAAAATAAACAAGGCAAAATCCGATAATTTATAAGCAACAAAGCATAAACCACCGCCGGCTAAAATAATAATGAACTGACGGACTGTAATTGGCCCGATAATTTTGTCTTCAACATCAATAAATTGTGGGACGACGAATTGCTGCATACTTTCTTGAAACTTGTAACACGAAGAAACTGTCGTCATCTCGACCGACTCCGCCGTTAGGCGTAGGAGTGGAGACCTGCCTGCCGGCAGGCAGGGATCTCATAATACTATGATGGGATCCCTCGACTCACCCCGACTACGTCGGGGTTCGCTCGGGATGACACTTTTGTCTCATGTTACAAGTTTCATGTTTTATGTTTCTTGCATTAGTATCTTAACTTCTGATTAAGATCGGAAACTGCCTCAAACTCTTCTTCGGTCAAAGTTTCTTGCTGTTTAGACCATCGTTCTTTTATTATTTCGACGATTGGTCGCTTTTGCTCCATGCTTAGATGACCCAACTCCAGGTACAACTGATAAACTTCGCTTTGCTTCCAGGCCCTGATTGCTTGAATTTTTTGCGAAAATGATTCTTCTTCCAAAATCTGGATTTTTTCCAAAATTCTTTCTACTGCTTGAGCTGGATTACTGGCTAAACGGCGAAAATCAGCTAATGTCAAAGATTGAATTTCTTCAACCGGGCCAAGTGACCGGGGCTTAAATTTAACATCCTCAATCTTCGGCCGCTGGGTATAAGTGGCTGATGGCTTTTTAAATTGAACTGATGGTTTTACTGCTGGTTCAATAGTTATTGGCCCAACTGTTTTTGCCCTTTCGGGTCTAACGACTGGCACTCTAGCTACTGGCGGCATGGGTGATACTGCCTTCTTTGATTCAAAAACTAAAGTGGGGGGACCAAAAGTTTCATCACCTAAAATCTTTTCCGCTTCAGCCTGAAGGTCAGCAAAAGGTTCCTGACTAACCTCTTGGCGCAACCGGCCATTAAGCCGCTGAAATTCTTTATCAACAATGGCCAAAATCCTGTCTGTTGTTTGATTATCTAATCCCATTCCACCAACCGCCGGCGAACTCAAAAGCATCTCTTTAGTTTCAAGTCGATCTCTAACATCCTTGAATCTGGCTAAAATTATATTTTTAAACCTCTTCTCTTGTTCAGGGTCAGTTAAATTCAACTGCGACTGTTTTAAAATATTTTCAACTTCTTTATCTAAATCTAGGGGTGCTCTCGTGGCCTCCTCTTTGACTAGCACTGGACTTTCACTCACTACTTGCTGGTTAGTCTCGACTGAACCGCCTTTTTTCAAAACCTTAATCTGTCCGGCCTCATCTTTGAAAAGTATTTCATCATTACCGAAAAGGTCCTCAATGACTTGCCCATTGTTTTGATTTTGATCTTCAGCAAGTAATCGAATAAAGTCATCTTTTTGATTTTTAGCATTATCAACAACCATAATTCATGATTCATGTCGCCAGAGGCGACCCGCCTTTATAGTCCCACCGCTTTTCTCAAAATATTAACTTTATCTGTTTTCTCCCAAGTGAAATCTGGATCTTTGCGACCGAAGTGGCCGTAGGCAGCCGTCTTTTTATAAATCGGCCGCAATAACTTCAAACTTCTAATAATTCCGGCTGGGTCTAAGGCAAAGTGCTTTCTGATTAATTTAACAATTTTTTCCTCAGCAATCTTACCGGTTCTAAAAGTATTAACTAAAATACTAACCGGATCAGCCACTCCGATCACGTAAGACAACTGAATCTCGCATTTACTAGCTAAACCTGCAGCTACAATATTTTTAGCAATATAACGCCCCATATATGAAGCGGAACGATCAACTTTTGATGGATCTTTGCCGGAGAATGCCCCGCCGCCGTGGCTGCCGTGCCCGCCGTAAGTGTCCACAATGATTTTTCGACCAGTTAACCCCGCATCAGCCGGCGGTCCACATTTGACAAAGCGACCAGTAGCGTTAACAAAAAACTTGGTTTTCTTGTCTAAGTATCTACCACAAACTGGTTTAATAACTTTATTAATCACATCACGCTCCACTTTTTTTTCTGCCACTTTATCATTATGACTGGCCGCTACCACGACTGTATCAACTCGTCTGGGTTTACCATCAATATATTCAACTGCTACTTCGGATTTTCCATCCGGCCGTAAATATGGCAGGGTCTTGGTTTTTCTCACTTGAGCTAGGCGCTTGGTAATCTTATGGGCTAGAACAATCGGCAACGGCATTAATTCTGGTGTTTCGTCGCAGGCATAACCAAACATCAAACCTTGGTCACCAGCTCCTTGCTTTTTAAAGCGGCCGCGCCCGCGATCAACGCCTTGAGCGATATCTGGACTTTGTTCGTCAATTGCCACCATCACGCCACAATCTTCCCAGTGAAAACCAATCTCATGATCATCGTAGCCGATTTCCTTAATGGTTTGCCGAACAATACTAGCAATATCCACATAACCTTTGGTTCTAATTTCGCCAGCCACCACCACTAAGCCTGTTGTCGCTAAAGTCTCTATACCAGCATGAGAATGAGGGTCTTGCTTAATTAGCTCGTCCAAAATTGCATCTGAAATCTGATCGCAGACTTTATCTGGATGACCCTCGCTGACTGATTCCGAAGTAAAAATGTATCTGTTCGCCATATTTTACTCTCCTTAACCTGCCCCAAAACAGGAAATCTCAAAGAATTAAGAATCAAGAATCATGAATCAAGGTCAGCTTCCCTTAATTCTTGATTCTAAATTCTTGATTCTAATATCTACTCAAACCACTTGAACGACTTGCTCTTCACGTCAAAATATGCCATTTTATTATACTCTTTTTTACCCAAACTAACAAAGATATTGCCAATTTGCAGGCCAAATCTCGCGGCATCGCCACTCGGTAAGCCAAGTCTTTGCTGTAAAATATACTGTAAAAATAAACGGACAAAAGAAATATCAGTTGGATTTTTCTTAAATTCTTCAGCTAATTCAGGCCCATATTGTTTTTGCCAAGTGGCGGCCAAGAAGGTATTTAATTTTTTATCTTCAACTAAAAATTTAGTCAGCTCATCCTCTTGAGTTAAAAGACGCAAAAGGGCAATGGTTCGATTAAGGTTTTTAGCTTGAACAGCTCTGTAGAATTCAGCCCGTAAGCTTGCTATATCGCTACCGAACTTATCGCTAATCTTTTTTTCTTCTTTTAAAATAACTGAATGCTGACGAGAATCGCCCCTGTAGGCTAATAAAATTTCTTCTTTCATTTTATCTTGCTCAGCTGTTTCCTGAGTTGTTTCAGTTTTTTTCTCTTCTTTATCTTCGGCTAAAACATCTTCTACTTCCCTTAATGGTTTGCCAGTCAAAACGCTAGTTAATACCGGGTCTTCCTTGATTATTTCCAGCTTGCCGCCGGTTAAAACAAAATGTTGATTGTTTACGTAATAAGGAACAGCCTCTTCGAGCCCCTCAACGGTTTCAGAAGATTTCTTCAAATGTTCATAAAGGTTAATTAGTGTTTCCACTTTTCTTTTTTCTTCCTGAGACAAATTTTTAATATTGGCACTATTAGTTAAATAATTAATCCGGTCGATCTGACTGGCTATTTCAGCACCAACTGTACTATTATAGTCCTTGATCCAATTAGCTACGGTTGGTTCAACGCTTTCATTATTAATTTTAATATTTGTATTAGACAAACGCTGGTTGTTGCGCAGCATCGCTTCCCTCAATTCACGTTTGAAATTATCTCGATCTTCAAAAATAGTAACAATTTTGCCATCAAATTTGTCCTTAATCATTACAGCTAAATCTTCTTTGGCTAGAGCATCGGCTAAATGTGTTTCAACCAGATTAATAAATTGCTTGTCGTCTAAAAATAAAGAAACAAGAAACTGAGCCAGTGATAATATTTTTTCATATTGCTGATGGTAATCCGGATGACTTTTGACAAGTCCAGTATCCTGGACTAAATAAATCTGCAAAGCCTGCCTTAAATCATCAGCCTCACGGATCATATCAAAAGTTATTAAGTGGTCAATATATTCATTAAATCGGATCAAAAGCTTAGGATCAGTTAAATTAACTGCTCTTTGACTTGGAGTTTTAGGTTTATTATTTTTATTAGCCATAATCGTTTAAAAATATCTCTTTTTACTAATCGCCCCTGCTTTCATTAACTCAATTACATCTATTAAATCCTGGAATTGACCCTCCTTTTGTTGTTTTTCACCGGCAAAGTCTTGAACTGCCTGCCAAATTTTATCTAAACGTTCTCTACCAACTTGTTTCTCGCTTTCATCCATACTTCTAATCATAGCTTCTACTTCTGGTTTACCGGTCTTTGAGGTCAAGTTTATTGACCAGTTAATATTAAAACGTCCCCGGTTAATATTTTGCGCAAACTTAGACCAATTCTCCCTTAAAAATGCTAGACCAAAAGGAGAATTGTAAAAATCTCTACCTTCGCCAGCTCTAAATTTCAGAGCCCTTTCTTCTCTGGTATCTCCAGCAACCTGCTCATAACCAAAGGCTAAACGGTTAGCTCGCCGTAAAAATGTTTCAAAGTCTAATTTTCTAGTTTCAGCCAAAATTTCTGTCAGCCGCTGTTCTTCTGGCTGGAAAACCTGGCGGCCATTACGAACACCAACTGCTCGAGCTACACCCCAATGATTCACTTTTTCAGCCGTATAAGAAGTGTCATTAGCTATAGATAAGGCCTGTTCTTCAGACATTCCGCCAACTGCAAAATCACGATCGTATTCTTCGTCACTATAGCCTAACGCTCGGGCCCGTTCACGACCCATGCCTCTTTTACCTACTAGCTGTTGGTAGGTAAAATCTTTCAAACCTTTAGAGTCACTACGATAGCCATACCAATTTAAAATTTCATTCTCGTTGGCAGTTTCAGCCAAGCGAAGTAAAGCTGCGCCCTGCTGATTAATATCCCCGTTCTTTTGAGCATCTTCAAAGATACTAACCAACTCCTGCCAACTATCAGTAGTCATATTTTTCTTCTCTTCATTAATATCTAATCTCTGCTGACGCCTTAGTTCATAATTAACTGCCGGCCTAACTCTAGCTGCCTCCTCTCTGGCTGCTTGGGCAGTTTCTTTGGCTTCTTTTAATCCTTTTTCTCTTTCAGTCCTAGACTGGAAAGGAGATTCAGCCACTCCGCGTATCGCAGCAGCATCCCTAAGCTTTAACTGAATTTCTGACTGATTCATCTTCTTATTTTTCTCTTTTTCGTCGGCAGTTAATTCAATCATCTCTAGTTTCTCGATTTCTTTCTTGATCTTTTCAAGCATGGCTAATTCTTTGGTAAAATCTTCACCAGAGGAGCTCTTAATTCTAATAGTTTTCCCTAATTCTGAAAATTGACTCTTCTTAGCTGCCAATTCTTCAGCCCGTTTTGCTTTTTGGGAATCAGAATATTCACCTGTACCCAAACGCTCGGCTTCCTTTTCCAATTCTTCAGCCCGCCGCTGGTGAAAGCCTCTGCCAGCAACTTCAAGCTCTCCCTCTTTTCCTTTAAAATCCGCCTCAACCTTTGTTTTGATTGCTTCAGCTCTCTTTCGCTGATTACTACTCGGATTCTCATCTTGCCATTTGCCTTCATCCCAGCCCTTTAGAAAATCTCTTTTTGCCTGTCTTCTTTTCTTTTCCTCGTCAGTCCCGGCTTCGTTAACATTAGTCGAGGTGGTATGGTCCCAGGCGGCAATACCTTCTTCTGCTCCCCATTCTGCTCCTGCTTCATCCATTTTTTCATCAATACTTCTTTTTCTTTTTCCTGTCACTTTACCACTATCATCTGTTATATCTTCTTCAATAATATTATATTCTGAATTCTTCGGATGACCCGGATTCATTCTGGCTGCCTCGATCTCTGATAACTGCTGTTCTCTTTCTGTTTTTAATCTTTTTTGGGTTTCAAGTTGGACACCTCCTTCGTAAAAATCACCAATATCTACGGCCAGTTGTGCTTTCTTCACAGCCGCCTCTGCCGCTGATAAATCCTCTTCTGCTTTAGGAGCCTTCCTTTCCCGTAAAATCCTCGTCAAACCAGATGGTTTGCCTTTTCTGCCGATTAAACGATAATACTCAGTTAAAAGATGCCCAGGGGTCACAAAGGCTTTTCTAAAACCACTAACGCCTTCAGGCAACCTTCTCATCTCGGCTTCTCTTTCTCGACGGTGGGCCGCCCGACTAGTTTCCCAGCCTTCTTTCCATTTTGATGGTCTAAGTTCAAGATGCGTCTTGGCACTCAACGTTTCAAGTGCTAAATCCCTGAATCCCTTAGCTCCTTTGCCAGCTAATTTGCCAGCAAAAGTTAAGCCCGGCAACTTCCCACTTCTAATCCGCGCCGCCATCTGGCCAGCCAATGAACCACCAGCTACACCCAGTTGTTGAGTCATTATTAATGAGCCTAAAAGCAAAGAAATGCCAATAACAAACGACGTCATATTCGTCGTTTCAATAACACTAAGGAGAACGTTAGTGGGCTGTTCGCCGGTGGTAATTTCTTTCCCTTGCAGCATTTCCTTTTTTACATCTTCACCGCCAGTTCCCACAATTGCAAAAGATAGCCAAAGAAAAAAAGCTAAAAGTGGTCCAATAATGATATATTTGGCAAATTCGTTCCACCATTGGATTGCATAGCTCTGGGTTTTCGGATAAGCCCACATGATATAAGCAAGCGGGGAAAGAACAATTAAAAGCCATAGCATTACAATTCGCAGCACAAGAACCGCCAGTATAACAGCAATAACTCCAATTGCAATAGAAAGCATTATTATCATTAAAACAGAGCTAACGATCAATCGAAAAAGATTATTGGCAACCTCCTTATCATTGACGCTAGTGAAAACCGAAACTATATTGTCTATGTTCAAAGCTGACATTAAAGCGCCGGGCATTGTTTGACTGAAAGCAGCAACAAAAGTCATCATCACCACTTGAGATAAATCAATAAGCAATCCGCAAATTAACTTGCTAAAATTAACTAACAAGGCCATTAACAAAAGCTTTGGCAGTAATCTTTTGAAATTGTAATTTTCAATTCTTAAAATTGTGGCAATTGCTATCATCATTAAAATTAAGACGATGAACATATTGGCTACATCACGAACCAAGGTCCAGCCAGTTGAAACAGCTTTCGAAACTATGAACTGATTATACTCAACAACAATCGCCAAAACTGATACTAAAGCCCAAATAACTGCTCCTTGCAAACTAATAATAACTGCTGCGATGCCTCCGATTATCGGACCAACTACCTTGGAAAAAATCTTGCCTAGAAAACTGGTATCGTTATCGATAGCACTTCTAGCGGTTTCTTCTAAAACATTGACAGGGTGAGGTTGATCTTGGGCTAAAACTACTGCTGGCAGTAAAAAGCTAAAAACCACCAACACTAAAACGCTGGCTAAAATGACCTTACTTGACTTCGGCTTGAGTTTTCTCAACAAATTTATCATTTTTATAATTTTTTTCTGGCACCCCCTATGTAGGTCAAGTTTCCATACTTGACCTACTGCAGCCACAAACTAAAGTTTGGTCTCCACTGACCTAGCTGAAGCTTGGGTGGAGAACAGGCTTTAGCCTGCTACCAAGAAACAAACTAAAATTTGTTCCCCACTCCCTCCTCTCTCTGGAGACCAGGTTTTAACCTGCTCGCCTGACTTTACTTTCATAACCCCTATAACCCCTCTTATTTTAAGAGAGGGAAGCCTCACCTTGTTCTCTTCTCTCCCCCTTAAAATATTGGGAGGTCGGCCTCCTGCCGCGTAGCCGATCCTTTATGGGTCGGCGGCTTGGAATATAAGCAGCAGATGACGCGGAACCATAAAGGTTCCGCTATGCGAAGTATTCCTCCCTCTTAGAAAAAGGAGGAGATTGGGGGGGGTTACAACTTTTCAAGTTTCAGGTTATTCAGTCAAACCGACAATGATGTAGCCGGGGAAATAGGTCCAGGCGTTAATATTATTCTGACAAGCAGAGCCGTAATAGCCATACGCAGCACCACTAACTGGAACTCCATTAACAACATTGCCGTTGCACCAGCCCCAGTTGTCAATGACTTGAATCCGCGGACGGCTGATGCAATATTTTGCAATTTGTCGGGGATCAACTGTCACGGCCGCCGCGGCAGCATACCAGGAAGGTTCGAAACCTAAATCTATGGTCTCTTCAATCTTAGCGCCGGCAACATCAAATTCAGCGCAATAAATTTCCTTATCAAATTCTCGATCATTATTCTTGCGCAGCAAATCATAATAGCTGTAGGTATGAGAAAGGAAATAGGGAAAATCTTGGTTAACTTTATCCCGCAGACTGCTACCGGTTACCGAAGCGGTACTATTGCCCCAATTAATCTTATAACTGACGACTGGCGCTTGAGCCTGATCGACAATAATATTAAAACTCAAATTAACTGAAGCGGATCTATTAACAATTACATTGCCGTCAGAACCACTGACTTTAATGTTAGCCACAACCGGTGCCACCGCGCAATAATCTCGCCCTTCATTAGTACAGCTATTGCCACTGCCGCAAACATCACTGCTGGTACAAGAAAATTTCTCTCCATAAATTTCGGCGCTGCAGAAAGCTTCCGGCCGGATATTCCTATTCAGATAACTACACAAATTTCCTGCGGCCGGCGGTCCCCAGCTCGGCCGACTAGCTGTAACATTAACATACCGGGAGTCTAAACTGCAGTTTGAAGAATTCCCATTACCATCAGGTACACAGGCAATCGATGGGTCATTCTGGCATTTTCCCAAGCATTGGTTGCTGGTCAAACTACATTGACTACTATCGGTACAGATTATATCGTTGTTATTAGAACAAGAATTTTTTTGTATAGCAGTACATATTGAAGCGTTATCTATATTACCATTATTAAATTTACATTTATCACCTTCATCAGATTGATCACACACCTCACCATCCAAATCTCCTCCGACACAACGATAAATTTTAGTTACAACTGTACAAGTACCAGTAGTTGTTGAACAATTAGTATTAGTACAGCTAACCCCAGTCTGGGAACATTTAGCATTAGTGGTATCACAAGCACCTGCTCCATTAGTCTGCCATTCCCAGAGGCCATAACTTTGGGCAAATATCCGTTTTAATCTCTCTTTACCATTTGTCGCGGCGGTTAAAATATCAGGGTCATTGGGGAAATTCAAACTCCTGCATATCTCGCCTTCAATCGGGCAATCGCCAGTAATATAAAGCAGGCGGGGACTGCGATTACTGAAAGGGTAACGGATGCAGTGCTCGCCTGATTGGTCACAACGGCCAACCAAATCACAAGTATCTAAAGTATCAGGATCAGCACTAAAAATTTTATCAGTAATCGGCTTAGTGTCACCATCACACCCCAAAACCGCGCCGGCCCGCGCCTGATAAGGCGGCTGAAAATTGGTTTTATCTGGTTGGGAATGAGTTAGGCGCTGAAAACCGTCTAAATTAGAATCATCATCCCAAGTCGTTGGATCATAAATATCTGCCGGCGCTACTATACTGCCGAATGGGGGGTAGTCGCTATTATAAACCGTCTGGATGTCGTGGAGGATAAAATCGCTGCCTTCAGCAACCCGGTTCAGCCAGGCCTTATTAGCGCCGGTAGGCGTAACTACTTGAGCAATGGCATTGCATTCAATCCCATCAGCCAGGCCAGTTAAAATGCCAAGGTCGAATGTGAAATAGTGGGTATCTTGGTCACTCCAGCCACCAGTATCATGAGCGCAAGCTTTGACACCGCGAAGATCACCGCGATTATGGGTACTGCTTTCATCTTCATAAAAATAAATAAAACCAGCGCAATAGGTAGATCCGCTAGTATAAACGCCCAAGTAAAAATTAAAATCAATTGGAGAAGTACTACTACTAACGACGTTAAATAAGGTTTTGGTTATTGGATCTGCTTCGCTTATTGGTTTGAAATTGAATATGCCTATATCACAAGAGGTATTACCTCCGCGCCAAGCAGTATTCAGCTTGGCGGAAAAAATATTGCCTAAACTCAAGGCCTCACGATAGGCGGGGGCGATTCCAATCTCTTCCAAAGAACCAATAGCGCCAGGCAGGTCACCAAAAGTCTTACAATTAGGGGCTGGACTACCGATACCTCCGCCAACCTGTTCCAAAACGTCAAATTCAACTGATTTCGACTGGTCAGTACCAGAACTAAAATCAGAGGCAACACAATAATACAGCGGATAACGATCAGTATAACCGGGGGTGGTTTCCAATAAACTGCCTTTGATTAAATCAACCGGCCACCACTGGAGACAAATATTCGGGTCTTTGGGATCGCGTAAGAGGCAATAACCTTCCCAGCCGCGGTATATTCCTTCCACCCCAACGTAATTGCAAGACAAAGAATCACCTTTTGGATAAAGCCGGCAACTGGGGCCAACCAAATTTTGGTTATCCGCCAAACCGTCACCATTTAAATCAACTGTGGTCGGCGCCTGCACTAATAAGGCTGGGGCAATTCTAATATTATCTAAATAGGAAGCACCGTCTATATCGCATTTGCCATCACCGCCAAGGTCGGCACAGTCAACTGCCCCACCTCCAGACAAGCGATAAGAAATTACCACTCGAGCAATATTATAATTACCAGAATTAAATTTGATTAGGCGATCTTGCCAATTCGCTCCGGCTTTAATTTTTAATTCACCGAGCAGAGTTGAACCGAAATCAGTATCGCCATATGTCTTGCCTTCAATTTTAATATATACTTCGGCCTCCGGCGGCTTGAGATTGGCTGTATTTACACTCACGGATAAAATATAATCACTCTGACTTAAAACTTCAAAGATTTCCGATTTAATTTGGTAGAGGATATTACTACGATCAGCCCCGGCTGCAAATCTCAAAATCCCAACGCCGTCTTTGATTGTTACTCCTTCCTTATCTTTGGCGGTAATTGGACTGCTAATCACCTTAAAAATTTCTGGCTGCCAAGAACTACCAATAACATTCCCTAAATACCAGCCTAACGGCCGACCGGCATCATTAAAGATTTCAAAATCGCCATTCGAAACAGTGGCCACTTCGCCCTCCTGCGACATCAGGCCATAATGGTAATAACCATCTCGAATATTTATTCCACCATTAACCAGCCCAGCCGACGTAAAACCAGAAAAATTCTTGATCAATTCTGGCGAATCAGCAGTCTGATTATTACTTGAAGGATCAAATCTCAGCCGATCATCTAATGGAAAACTGATACATTCACCAGATTCATTCATCTGATCGCAAACCGCAACCTCCAGACAATAATCCTGACTCTTGCCAGTGCTATCCGTAACCTTAAACTGACTACTGCAGCTTAGCCATTGACCGCAAGTGCGGTCTGGTTTAACTTTTAGGATCCTGTCAGAATCACAATTCTCAAAACATTCAGGCTCTGGGATGCTGTTATTGGACGCTGGACCACTGACATCAGCATCAAAAACCAAATAAGAATTATCAGTTTCGCCAATCTTATAATTAATTCCACTCCTGTCATTAAACAACACGCAGCCTTCAACTGGATTAACCAAGCCGTTGCAGCCCACCTGATTGACCGTATCGGCTAAAGCATAATAAACTCCTGTTTCTCTCCCCGCAACAGAATTACCAGTTTCAAAATTATTACTACTAATTATTTCTACTCGACACTCCGCATCTGAAATAACAAAAAATCTACCAGAATAATTGTCTAATTCACTATCTAAAATCAAAGTGGCTGAATCATTTATTCCATCACCACCAACTGGAATCTCGTCAGCTAACCTCAAAGAAGAATCAGGCGAAGTAATACCGTCGCAGTTGGTAATTTTAAGCTGGACCGGACTCTTAGAATATGCAGCTAAAGTATATAAAGTATTGTCTTTTAAGTTTAACGGCTGAGACTGAGAACTACCTGAAGCAGTCCAGCCGTCTGGCTGATTGTCTTTATTTGAATCTTGGGCCAAGTCAGTATTGAAGACTTCATTTACTGAAATGTCGCTTACTGGATCAACATACTCGGTGCAGCTGGAAAATTCATCAGGACAAATACCTGCCCATTCTTCAGTTGGGTCTGGATGAATAATTCCCAAAGGAGAAGCAACAATCGGACAGTCAGGCAATTGAGCAGTAGATCCAGTCTTAAACCAGCCAAAGTCGTTTCGGCCAGGTGCTGTTATCCGTCGGTATTCGCAGGTTCGGCTGTCCGGCTCTTTAAAGTAGCTAAAGCCTCGGTTAGTCTGAAACTCTTCGCAACCGACTTCCTCGCTGCTGCAAAGGATTTCGTTTTCATAACGATCAGGATTATTAAGCAAATACACGTCATTATACCAAGTTACATTTCCGTCTTGGTTAATTGATGGTAAGCCTAACCGTTGACAGCCCTTATTAGCAACATTACAACTAAATTCCGGACGATTCACTAGATAAGTAACTTCGTCGTCTGAGACAATGATATTACCAACGCTGTCATTAACATTGAATTCCTGTTCAAACGGCGTAGAGGAATTTTGAGTATCAACTAAAGCCTCACAACCCACTGCTTCTTCCCGACATAAATGATTGAATGATTTTAAGTTATGAGTGCGGTTAGAGAGATCGCGGTACTGCTTGCAGCCAAGCATAAACTGCGGCGAAGGCTGGGGCGGATCAGTGAACGGGTTGGTGTCACAACTAACAGGGGTGTTCCAGGAATTCTTAACTGCGTAGACATAATTGCTGATTTCTCTAATTTCAATGTTGTCAATATAAAAGTTAGGCGTATCAACTGTGGCTGACTCATTAATAAACTGCAGACGAGACGAGGGCTCGACTTCTTCATAAGTGAACGGCCCGAAAACATAATAATTCCAATCTGGCGCGAGAAACGCTGTGCCAATTAGTTTTTCATTTGTTTCTGTCTCTTTCCAGAACCTAACTTTTATTTCCAGATTGCCCGGGTCACTTTTGCCCCAGAAAGAAATCAAATAGGTTTTATCCGGCTGAATTCGATCATCAATCACCCCGCAATAAGTATCGCCAATATTGGCTAGGCAAGTTTCGTGACTAGTAGCATCTTCAAAAATACATTTGCCAATTGCTGGGTTATAACAAGGATAAGAAGGTGAGCTAGAATTGCAAACTTGTGTAACAACATCCAAATCACAAGCTGTTCCGTCACCGCCCATTGTTGTTGCTATCCGTTTATTACTACCTTGAAGTTGAGCTTTAATCGAATGCCCGCCAACGCTCAAAGCCTCATTACTAATCTGGCCAAACCTCCAGCCAAAAATATCTCCATCTTCAAAATTATCAGATAACGCAAGAAATATATTGCCGCCAGTGTTGCCCCGGTATTCGCGGCAGCCCGGTGCAGTACAAGGTATGCCTTGGCCCGGAATAGCATAATAAATACAAGCGTTATTTTGCCAACCTGGGTTAGGCGAAGCAGTATCATCATAAGCCGGATTAGTGGCTTGACAGTTGGCTTGGGCAATTGCTTCGCTTTCACCCAAGCGAGTTTTGCGGAAAGGATGGCAGTCATCAGAACAACTGACTGTATTAGCGTAAATGCGGTAGGAAATTTGGCCATCAACCCCATAAAATTCCTTGCAGAACGGATTAGAAACAATGTCTTCTGGTCCATTGCAGTCTTCAGCTTCTCTCCACTCGTCCAGCCACAAAGCTGGATCTGAAATTGCCAGCCTCGGCGAACCATCATCATCAGCAACGAGGTTATAAACCCGCAACTGATAGCCTGTGTCGTCAGAGCCTTGCCAAGTGTAGTAGTTTTGGCAACTACTAGCCTCAGAGGGCTTTTCGCAGTGGCGCAAGTAGCGGTAATTCTCCCGGCCTTCGCCACCCTGAGCCACCTCATCTAAATTAGTAAATTCGTCACAGCCTTTTTGCGAAGCAGTACACTGAGCGGCAGTTGACGGGATAAAGTATTCTAAAGATTCTACTTTCTCAAAATAAGTGGTTGATTGCTTATAAGCATCGTAGCCAACGCATTCAGCTGGACAATAGTCGTCAGCTGCCACTACACCCGGAATGGCTGGCCCGCCTTTGACTGGCTGAAAAGAGTCGCAGCCCACTTCGTCAGCCTCGCAAGACATGGCATAACTAAAACATTCGCCTGGATCAATTTCATGGCAGCAGAAGTTTCCGGTCGCATCACAACCCCCAGCACCGCTTGGTTCACAAGGAGCGGAGTCAGCACAATCACCAGTCGTATCACAAGCCTTGCCAGCATCGCTACCACCGACACAGGCCTTGCGCCAAACCAAAGTCTCGCCCACGCATTGGTTCAGTCTCACGTTGTCAAGCACATAAGGGCTGGGCCGCGACAAAGTATAGCCATTGCAACTGAGATAATCCGGCGCTTGGCGCAAATAAGCTGAATTATTAGCACCATAATCGCTGTAAGCAGAATAATTGCCATTAATATCAATTGGCTCTAATTGAATACCATCTAATAAAAGGTTACTGTCACTTACATTATTACTAAATGTAATCCTAAAATTAGTAATGTCTGGAGGCGTAGTTGTTGCATCCATTACAAACCTTTGCCAGTTGGTATCAATACGCAAAGTTCCCTGATCATTGACTAGAAAATCAGCAACGCTATCAGCTGTCTCCCCGGCCCGACGATAACTCGCCTCTGGAACACTTATATTCATCTGGCTATCAGCCTTGGCCCAGAATGATAAGTAATAACCAGTGGCCGACAAAATTGAAGTTGGAGCAATTTCAACTGACTGGCTATCAGCTAAACCCAAACTCAATTGACCAACTACGGTATCCTGAGTATTTTTACTGACTGCCGTTGAAGTCCAGCCAGTCGGCACCAAGCTGGTATCTGGCCAATCTTCAAAACTGCTGTTAGGAATAATATTAGTGCCTAAATTTGGTTTAAGACGAATGAATTGGGAACAGCCATCTGCTTCAGCATTACATTGCTGGGCATCGCGATCCAGATGAATTTTACTTTGATCCTGATCAATCGTGCCAATCAGACTTAAAGTGACTGGATTGGTAATGCACTCTTCGGAAATTCTAAATTCATCAAGCCAAGCCGTGCCGCTAACTTGAGTACTGGCATTACCCACTGTTACTATTATTGTAACCGTGGGATTAGCACCAGAAGCAGTGAAATCTGGAGTGTTGATCTCCACCCATCTATTTTTATATTGGCTTTGATTTCCTAAAGTATTAGTTTTACTTCCACCAGTAATATCACCAGAAACTGTAAAGGTGATATCGCCGCGGTTTAAATTATTGAAAACATGAGCGGAAAAACTATAAGTCTTGCCAGCAGCTAAACTGACAGGATCAGATCTCATGATGAGTCCGCCTGACTGGCCCCAGCTGTAAAATCTGATGCTATTTCTGCCGCTGTAAACTCTCTCTGTTGCACCGCTCACCCGCTCAAAAAAATTAGCATCGCCAGTCCAGCCTTGCGCAATCGCCCCAGCCAATGGTGCAGTTTCAAAACTTGGATTAGTGACTAAATTAGCCTGATTTTCACAGCCAGTCTTGGTGCAGGAAACTCCGCCTCTATCTATAGTACAACCCTCTGAAATAATACAACTATTTCCATCCCACCATTTGGACAACGAACTACACGGTGAGCTAATGACTAAATTAGTGTTATTGATCTGATCATTACAAAAATTTTCACCCTCTGGAATATCACAGGCCGCTGTCAGTGAACAGCCTCCTGCTTGAGTACAGGGCTTTAACACTCTTTCACCGTTATTAACACAAGTCCAGACTCCGTCAATGGTATTATAAGCTTGGCAATACCATTGGCAGCCGACATTATCTACGCTGCAACTATTGTAATCTAAAGTATTTTGTAAATAAGAAGCAATTTCTCCAGTGCGGTTACTAAAAGTTTGGCAAGTATTATAGTAATCCGGACAGTCCTGCCCCTGCAAATCCCAGATTCTTCTTTCCTCAGTGCAATAACCATAGATACAATTACCTTCAGCGTCTTTTTCAATACAGGACTGGTAGTCAGCGCAGTATCTGTCACGAGAAACTGAACGAGTGTCATTGACTATCGTGTCGCTGATAATTTCCGGGCCATAACCTTCTGCCTTGCAGAAATGTTCCGGCGCTTTTAAAACCCAATTAAGGTCAATTAAGTGATAAAAAGGATTAGGATTTTCTGGGGTCGGTGAAACATCATAAGCGGCAATTATCTTATTGAGTGTCCAAGTCTCTTCGCCGGCCAAACCCTTGTCAATTGCTAATGCAGCAATTTCCCAAGTAACTGGAATTATCCGGTGTGCCCTTAAAATCAATAAACTACGGTATGGATAGCCTTCGTTATAAGGCGGCTGGAAACCCTGCGGCGTAAAACCAAAGGGAGCATTGCCGTCCAAATAACCCTTCTGAATCGCTTCTCTTACTGTCATCTCCTGTTCAATTGCAATCCTGAACCTTTGATCAATTACGCATTCTTCAGGGTCTGGATTTTTAGGATTAGAACAAATGGAAAGTTTTTGTAGGGTTTCATATGGGCCGCTGGTAACAATGCCGGCATCTAAAAAAGTAATAAACCGTTCTTCGGCCGCCTGGCGACCGGAATATAAACTCTGGCCGCTTTGTCCGGTATATAAATCCTGATCCGGCCGGGTGGCGCTAGATCTACTACCACTTTCTTGACTGCCGCCGCGCAAAGCCGCTAACCCTTCGCGGAAAAGCCGCTGAATCAACTTACCAGCTAAAGTTGAAGTAAAAGTATTGATAGCATCACCAATTATACTTTCTGTGGTTACTTTTTCTGCTTCAAAATGACCCTTGTCAATTAATACTTTGGCCTCTTCACTGACCCACTCAGCCGGAGTTAAAATTTTATCGGAAATAGTATCAAGAATTGGTTTAATGCCCTTATTTTCTTGCCGCTGGCCTAAGGCCGCCGCCACTTCAGAACTGGTATAATCGTTATACCGATTAAACATCCCAATCCCAATTATGATGTCATTAACCCGCGGGTCAAAATTCAAAACAAAACGATCCATGAAATTAGGATCATTAATAAAATTCTCCCAGTTGTTCATTAATTCCTTAACCGTACAGTCTGGCTGAGACGGCCGGCGATACTTGGACGAATCTAAGGCCAAACCTAAAGTCAATTTAAAACTAAAGTCAGGATTACAAACATTAAATCCACCGAGCCAATCTTCGCCTAACTGCTGGACAAAAGTCCCGGCTGCTCCGTCCAAAACATTCAGGGCATAATCGCCCCAGCTTTCAGTTTCATGCATCGGGCCTTGGCCTTTAGCACCGCTCGCCAGCCAGGTTGCTGTATCATAAGCAAAAGTGTTGAGTAAATAATGCAAAGCACTCTTAAAAGCTATGGCCCAAGCATCATGTTCTCTTTTATAAAAAACCCTCTCGCCATATTCGTTTTCGGCAATAGTGTAGCGCTGCGATTTTATAGCGTTTAATTTAATATTTTCTTCTACACTATTAACGGGCACATTTTCTAAATTTGCTACCTGGCTCTCACGGACATCGGTTTCTCTAATTGGGCCTATAAATTCATCAGGATAAATATCCGCCAAAGCAACATCAACAAAGAATAAACTAAAAATAAAATAGCATAATACCACAAGGATAATTGCTTTCTTTCTGGTATTTACTTTTTGTACTTTATTTATCTTCATCTCTCTATTGAACTTCCTCCAAAGTTTCTTTAACTAAATTCATTAGTTCGGCGTCACTAATTTGGCTTAAATTTTCCTCGGACACCCCCTGCTCTCTTAATAACTGACGAATTTGATCCGGGGTCAAATCCTCTATCTGCTGAACTGGTAGAGTCACTGTCTGGCTCGATTGACTAGACCCCGAAGATCCAGACTGACCTAATACTTCTTGATAAGCACTTAAAATTTCCTCGTCGCTTAAATCGCTCAGCATTTCTTCGGACATGCCGGCGTTGCGCAAAAGATCTCTCAACTGACTGACACTGGCCTCACCCTGCAAAATCGGCACGCCAGAAACTGGTACGTTGGTATCACTGGCACTCACGCCACTTTCCAGCTCCGAAAAACCAAGGCAATTCTGGCCAGCCGGGCAATTCGGATCACTGCCTCGGGCAATTTCTTTCTGATCATCTAGACCATCTGAATCGCTGTCTTCCAGATAAGGGCTGGTAGCGTGAATATAAATTTCATCATAGTCAGACAATCCGTCTTGGTCAGTGTCTTTTTGGCTTAAACCCAGCAAATCCGCTTGATTATTGTTAGTATTTAAGTTCAGCTGCTGGTTATTTGGCGTTGGTAAAAATGGCTTTCTGATTAAACCCTTGAAATGGGCAAAACCAAAAACTATGCCAAAAATTCCAAAAAATAAAACGGCCCCGGACAACCATTTGTCAACATTTTTGGGGTCGTTAAAATACTTTTTAATTGAATCAAATTTTCTTTGGCTCGTTTTGGTTTCAAATTTATCTTCATGATAAATTTCTGATAAAATTTTTAGATTCTGAGATTTTTTGCCTGATTGAGCCATTATCTTCAATAATTATAAATAAATCTTCCAAGTAAGCCCAAACCTCTGATGCAAAGCTACTTGAGATGCCATAAAAACTTAAACTTTGTTCATATTATACCAAAAACTAAAAAAGTTAACAATAGCAAAAATGACCTCTAATTAAGATAAATTTTCAATGTCTTGGCAAGTTTTACCCAGTCATTAATTTCCAAGTTTTGGGCCCTGATTTGGTGGTCCAAACCGATCTTTTCAAAGGTATTTTTAACTTCAGGAGCGCTGATCCTTAGGCCCGCTGATAGATTATTGCTCAACTTTTTCCTTCTAGCTGAAAAACCAATTTTGACCACCTGCCAAAACTGCTTTTCGGTAATATCCACTAACCATTCAGTTATTTCTTTTGTATTTTTGATGTCTGAAATTTTCAGAATTGCTGAATCAACTTCAGGTTCAGGCCAAAAGTTTTTCTTATCTACAACTTCTATGATTTCTGGCTGGCCATAAAGCTGAACTGAAACTGAAAGCAGACTCATCTTCCCAGTTGGCGCACAAACACGATTAGCCACTTCTTTCTGGACAAGCAAAACCATTTCAAATGGTTTATGGTCCTGGGATAAAAACTTCCGCAAAAATTTGGAAGTAATGTTGTAAGGGATATTAGCCACGATTTTGTAGGTTGTAGCTTGTAGGTTGTAGCTTGTAGGTTGTAGCTTTAAAATGTCTTCGTTAACTAATTCCAAATTTTTCACTTCACTAAACTTCGCCTGCAAAAAAGAAAAGAGTTTTTTATCAAGCTCGACGCTAATAACTTTTTTGACTTTCTCAATCAAAGCCTCAGTCAAAATACCAAAACCCGGTCCAACTTCCAAAATAACATCATCGCTTTTGAGGTCAGCAACTTGAATAATCTGATCTAAAACCTCTTGGCTAACTAAAAAATTCTGGCCCTTACTGCGCTGTGGTCTGATACCATAAGCCTGACAAATTTGTTTAATTTTCTGAATCATCTTATTTTCTTATTCTCTTACTTTCTTATCTTCTTAATATATGCTATACTAAAGTTATGATTTACCTCGAAGGCGCCATGCACAAAAAAATAAACTGGTGGATAGCTGCTTTAGTTATTCTAATTATCACAATTTCAGCGGCTTATGCGATTTCAGCTAAAGCAGCCAGATATGCTTGGTATTTTGGCGGACAAATAACGAAGGTACAACAGGCAAAAACCTGCGGTTGTCCCAAAGAACCACCCTGCTCTAATGGTTGCCCATGTGGCTACTCTGATGTAACAATTCGTCCTTTTGGCGGCGGGCAGACTTATGTTTGTGTGCCCAGTACTTTCTTAGTTAAGGGTAAGGGTCTACTCCAAGGTCTAAAAATAATAGGTGGCGGTCAATCGTCTCTTTCGCCCGAGTGGATCTGGACTGTTAATTAAATTTTTATTGAACCAGATCGTAAAATATCTATCTTTTTTTTACCTACCTTAACAATTGTTGAGGTTTTTATTTTAGGTAATCGGCCAGAATCTAAAATTAATGTTGGCCGACTTTTTTTATTCTCAAACTGCTCAATGATCTCTTTGGAATTATATAAAGTTTTTTGACCAGTGATATTGGCAGAAGTAGCAATCAAAGGTTTGCCAACGCTGCGAGCTAACTGCTGGGCAATTTTATTTTTCGGCACGCGCACAGCGAAACGTTTTGTTACTACAATTGAAAGCGGGCCAGGCCAATATTTTTTAGCTAACTTTTTTTCTAGCGAATTCAATTTAAAAAATTTTTGAACTTGATATAAACTCGAGGAGACTAAAGTAAACTTTTGGTCTCTCCTTTTTTTTATCTTTAGAATTTCTTGAGTTACTTCACTCAAATTAAAAATTCCGCCCAAGGCATAGGCAGTATCAGTCGGATAAACAATCACGCCGCCTCGCCTTAGAACTTTCACCGCCTGCTGAACACCAATTTTGTTCGGTTTAACTACTAGCATACTTACTCGCTTAATTTACCCCGCACCACTTTTCATTATTTATTTACAAAATAATCTGTTTTATACCCACTACCACTTAATATTGGAAAGTGGTGCGGGGTTTACTTGATTCACTTGCCAGCTTAGATTAAATTGATGAATAAAATTGAAACTGCCGCAATAATAAAAGCGTAATTTAGACCAACGAAGTTAAGTAGAATAAACAAAACTAAAATAGCCAAAAGCCGGCCGAGATTTAAGGCCATTTCGCGCAATACGGTATATTCGTCAATATAATGACCAGCATCAGCCGCCTTTTCATACATTAAAGTATCGTAAGGAGTACGCATCGCAATAGACGACAAATTGTGATAAGTAGATACAATGAAAATATGAAGTCCGGTTTGGGCAAAAATTTTAATTAGCCAACCAACTGAATACAATAGACTGCCTAATTGGAGGAGTTTTTTCTTATTAAGTCTATCGGTATAGCTACCAATGATTAATCTTAACAAAATGGTGGCTAAGATGATTAAAGATGAAATAATGCCAACTGCCTCAAAATCTCCTTGAAGAATTTGCCAGATAAAAATTGGCCAAATTACTGCACCGATAATACTTTCGGCGCCGTCAGCCATATAAGTAAAAAGTATTTTTCTATCTCTGGGATGGAAAAGCATTCTCCAAGTCTGAAGATAAGTAAAAGTATACTGCTCTGAAATTCGAGGAATTATAAAAAAAGGAATAACTGAAGACAAATAGACAAAAATAACAATTAAAAATAAAACATTAAAGCCGTGCTGGACGATGATAAAACCAGCAATCGCCGGAATAGCAATGCTGACCAAAGAGGCTATTGAATCCAAAACAGCAATTGTCTTGCCCCTCGTCTTTTTATCAGTAAATTTAGCGAAATCTGAATGATATGGCACCCAGTAAAGCATCCGGTCGATATTGACAAAGATCAGGGCTAGAATCGAAAATAATAAAATATTACTCTCAAAAAAATAAAAACAAACATAAAAAAGGGTGCCGCCGAAAACGCTGAAAATCAAAGATTTCTTAAATGTTATTTTTGAAGCGATAATTGCCCCGGGGGCAGCTAAAAATAAATAAAGGCCAAAGCTGAAAAAATAAAAAATCAGCAATAAATTAATTGACTGATACTGCTGATACAAAAAAACTGGCAGAAATAAACCCAGTAGGCCGCCAGCAATACCTTGGATTATCCGGTTAGTGTACAAAGCCACCACACCACCAGAAAGATTCGATTTTAAATACCGAAAAACTAACATAGTATAATAAATTCGAAATCATAACACCATTAATTCATTAGAACACAAAAACACGAAAGCAAAAAAACAAATTGCCCCGATGAAATCGGGATCCCGACTAAAGTCGGTGATTTTTGTGTTTTTGTGTTTTTTTGGTTCAATGTTAAAGTGATTCTTAAATATTCAGGATTTCGGATTTAGGATTTAACAACCTATCCTCTTATTTGTTTGACAAATTTATAAGCGGCAAAAACAACTGGATTTAAAACTTTCTCAAAGCTACCGATGTATTCTCGCGGTGGAATTCGGTGCGCAAAGCCAGTTTTGAATCGGGTGATGCCGGCCCATTTTTCATTATTGTAAGTTTTGGCATTAACTCCGCCAAAGTCATAATATTGACAACCTAATTTCTTGGCTTCAATGATTGCTTGCCACTGCAAAAGATAAGGCGCCATTATTTCCCGATACATATCAGCAGATGAACCATGAAGATAAGTACAGAATTTGCCAAAAAAGGCCACCAGATTAGCAGCAATGATTTTATTATCGTATTCTGCTAATAACAATCTCATCGTTCCGTCTTTACTCAAAATCTCAAACATTTTTTTGTAATGCTCCTTGGAATGAGGATTGAAACCATCGCGCTTGGCAGTTTGTTTAACTAACTGCCAAAAACTCTCTAGATCAGCCACCTCACTGCTGATGTGCACCTGAATTCCATGTTTCTGGGCTAGCCCAATATTATAGCGAGTCTTTGGTTTCATTTGAGCTAAAATTTCCGGCTCGGTCTTTGTAATATCAATAACCAAATTACATTTAGGCTGAATCTCATATTCGCTCCGGCGAAAGTCAACATCAATTAAACGATTTTCATTGCCAACTGCCCACGGTGGATCGACTCTAATCATAAAACTTTTTTCTTCTTTGGCAATATTTTTTATTTCAGCGAATAAAGAATTAAGGTGTTTGATCTCAACCACATTAATCACCGGGCCGCGTGGACAATAAAGATAATTGTATTCAAAGTGTAATTCGTGCTTAACCACTAAAATAACGGCCTGAATCTGGCCGCTACCATTGACTAAAGCTAAACGAAAAACTTTGTTGTCTAATGATTTCTGAAAATCTCCCCAAGCCCAAGACTGTAGCAGTCCTCCGTCAGCAGCGTTAGTTTTTACAAAACTATCCCAATGTTGCTTTAAATCTTCAGAAACTTGAACTATTTGCATATTAGTTAGAAAATAGGAATTAGGAAGTAGCTTGTAGGCGTCCTACTTCCTACAAGCTATAAGTTACTTCCTAATTTATACCACAAAATTGATTAACCGACCAGGGACAAAAATGGTGTTTTTAGTTGTCTTACTGGTCAGATATTTTTTTACTTTTTCACTTTCTTTTGCTAATTTTTCCGCTTGCTGTTCAGTGATATCAACGCTGACTTTAATTTTATCGCGGATTTTACCGTTGACTTGAATCACTAGTTCGATTTGCTGGGCTTGCGCTAATTTATCATTATAGGCCGGCCAGCTTTCTTTAAGAATTGATTTTTTATTACCCAGTTGCTGCCATAATTCCTCACTAAGATGGGGGGCAAAAGGAGACAGAATCTTGAGAAAATCTTCCGCGATATCCGCGTTTAATCCGCCGACTTCCGCCAATTTGTTAATAAAAATCATCATCGCCGAAACCGCCGTGTTGTAATCTTGGGTCTCAATATCATCGCCGACTTTCTTGATTGTCCGATGAAGTAACGAAACCACTTCTTGATTATCTTCAGTTTTGAACTTTGAACTTTGAACTTTGAACTTTTGGTATAGATCCCAAACCTTCTCTAAAAATCTTCTGGCCCCGATCACCCCTTTGGTATCCCAGGGAATTGCCTGATCAAACGGCCCCATAAACATTTCATAGACTCTCATTGTGTCAGCTCCTAATTCTTTTACTACTTCATCCGGATTAACAACATTACCTTTTGATTTGGACATCTTGTCGCCACCTTCACCCAAGACCAACCCATGTGAAGTCCTCTTTTTGTACGGCTCGGGTCCGCATTCTTTTGGCACTACACTAATATCGAATAGAAATTTATAAACAAACCGAGAATATAAAAGATGCAAAGTCGTGTGTTCCATACCGCCATTGTACCAGTCAACTGGCAGCCAGTGTTTTAATTTTTTCTCATCAGCTAATCTCTTATTATTCTTTGGATCAATATAACGCAAGAAATACCAGTTCGACCCAGCCCAGTTAGGCATGGTGTCGGTCTCGCGTTTGGCTGGCCCGCCGCAGTTAGGACAATCCGTGTTAACCCAATCTGTGATCATAGATAATGGTGATTCACCGCTATTAGTCGGCTCATATTTTTCTACTTTTGGTAATTCGACCGGCAGTTTCTTTTCAGGTACCATCTGCCAGCCGCACTTTAAACAATAGATCATCGGAATCGGTTCTCCCCAATAACGTTGTCTAGAAAAAACCCAGTCTCGAAGTTTATAATTAACCGCCGATTGACCTAAATTATTCTCCTCTAACCATTTAGTTATTTTAAAAATGCATTTCTTTACTGGCATTCCATTGAACCGACCGGAATTTACCATTTTGCCTTCTTCAATATCTTCATAAGCTTCCTTTATAACATCACCGCCTTCAATAACTTCAACGATTGGCAATTTATATTTCTTTGCAAAATCCCAGTCACGCTGATCATGAGCCGGAACAGCCATAATTGCACCGGTACCATAAGAAATCAAAACGTAATCCGCAATCCAAATCGGAATTTCTTTATTGTTAACTGGATTAATTGCTTTTATCCCTTTCAACTCTACACCGGTCTTGGTCTTAGTTAGATCGGTTCTTTCCAAATCGGATTTGCTTTTCGCCTGCTTGATATATTTTTTTACTTCTTCGAGATTCGAGATTCGAGATTCGCCTGCCTGCCGAAGTCCGAAGGACGAAGGCAGGAGATTCGAGATTAACTCATGCTCTGGTGATAAAACCATAAACGTCGCGCCAAACAAAGTGTCAGGCCTTGTAGTGTAAACCTTGATGGTGTCATCGCGAGGAGTCCCGACTTGTCGGGACGACGCGGCGATCTCTTGACGAGATTGCTTCGTCCCGATTTCATCGGGACTCGCAATGACCCTAAAGACTACTTCCGCCCCTTCACTCCGGCCAATCCAATTAATCTGCTGGACCTTTATTTTTTCAAGATAATCAACTTTTTCTAAGTCTTCAATTAATCTGTCAGCATATTTGGTAATTTTTAGCATCCACTGCTCTTTTTCCCGCTTTTCAACTGGTCCACCACACCGTTCACACCGGCCATTGACCACTTCTTCGTTGGCTAAGCCAGTCTTACAAGACAAACACCAGTTAATTGGAATTTTTGCTTTGTAGGCTAACCCATTTTCATACATTTTTAAAAATATCCACTGGGTCCATTTATAATATTTAGGATCGGTCGTGACTACTTGCCGGTCCCAATCAAAAGAAAAGCCCAGCGATTTGAGCTGGCGGGTGAAGGTTTTGATATTTTTTTGGGTGGTAACCGCCGGATGAATGCCAGTCTTGATGGCATAATTTTCACTGGGTAAACCGAAAGCGTCAAAACCAATGGGGTAAAGTACATTATAGCCCTGCATCCGGCGCTTACGGGCTAAAATATCCAAAGCCGTGTAACTACGCGGATGGCCAACATGAAGCCCGTCGCCCGATGGATATGGAAACTCGATCAGGCAATAATATTTTTTCTTGTCTGATCTATCAGAAGCGGCAAATAACTTTTTTTGCTCCCAGAATCGTTGCCACTTAGATTCAATCGTTTTATGATTATAAGTTGACATAGTAATATCATCTTTAGATTTTTGCTTGCCATGTATAAATTATAACCTATTTACAAAATTAATTAAATTTGCTAAACTATAAAGCTGGACTTTAGAAATATATTCAAATGGAGGTGAAAAATATGGCTGAAGATTCGCTAACCACTTGTGGGGTGAGGGGCAGGGATGGCTTGTGTTGGGTTGATCATAAACCCTGTTCAGCGAAAACTGGCGCCGACGTTTGGAAGTGTTTTCAAGAAAGAGTAAAAAGAAAGGAGGAGGGAGATACACATATTGACACGTCGCCGCCTGTTACTCAAGGTCGAGAATCTGACGCCGCTCATCCAACTGCCAAATCTACTGAAAAAGATGAACACCAACGAAAGATCGAAGCGATGAAAAAAAACATCCCATGGGACAAACTTCGGTCTTGAAATAGGCTGGCTCTCCTATCTTACTTACGATACTACTTAAGTTAGGATAGAGCTGGCTTTTTTTTACAAAACCCCTTTCAGATATTTGCCAGTATAACTTTTAGCAACTTTGGTGATATCTTTAGGTATGCCTTCAGCCACAATATAGCCGCCACCATCTCCACCTTCTGGTCCTAAATCAATCACCCAATCCGAACATTTAATCACATCTAAATTGTGCTCAATTATTAAAACGGTATTACCTTTATCAACTAACTTATTCAGCACTTCCAGTAAACGCTTGATATCTTCAAAATGAAGGCCGGTCGTTGGTTCATCCAACACATACAAGGTCTTGCCAGTCGAGCGGCGGGAAAGTTCAGTGGCCAGTTTTACTCTTTGGGCTTCACCACCAGACAAAGTAGTAGCCGGCTGACCTAATTTAATATAGCCTAATCCAACGTCGTACAAGGTTTTTAGTTTATTATAAATATTTGGCTGCTGTCGGAAAAACCCCAAAGCTTCTCCAACCGACATAGCTAGAACATCAGCGATATTTTTCCCTCGATAATGTATTTCTAAAACTTCGGAGCGATAACGGCGGCCATGGCATTCCTCGCATTGGATATAAACATCCGGCAAGAATTGCATTTCAATTCTAACTAAGCCTTCTCCGGTGCAAGTTTCGCACCGGCCTTCTTTAGCATTAAAACTGAACTTGCCAACGCTGTACCCCCTGATCTTTGCTTCCTTAGTCTGAGTAAACAAATCACGAATATAAGTAAAAACCCCTGTATAAGTCGCTGGATTACTACGTGGTGTACGACCAATCGGCGACTGATCAATGGCAATCACTTTATCAATATACTGCATACCCCTGATTTCTTTATGTTTGCCGGGCAAGTCTTTGGCGCGATAAAACTTTCGAGCTAAAGCCTTAACTAAAATCTCACCCAACAAGGTAGATTTGCCAGAACCTGAAACACCGGTTAAACAAATAAATTTACCAAGCGGAATTTTCACGTCAATATTTTTCAAATTAAATTCACTGGCACCCAAAATCTCCAGATATTTGCCATTACCTCGGCGAGGGTTGTTTTCAGGTTCTATTTTTAATTGCCCTGATAAATATTTACCGGTCAATGAATTTTTATCTTTGACGATTTTGGCTGGACTGCCTTGAGCCACGATTTTTCCGCCGACTTCTCCAGCGCCCGGACCAATATCAATAATTTCATCAGCCGCTTCCATTGTCATTTGGTCATGCTCAACTACAATCACCGTATTACCTAAATCCCTCAAGTATTTTAAAGTGTCAATTAGCTTCTGATTATCGCGTTGATGTAATCCAATTGACGGCTCATCCAAGATATAAATTATGCCGCTCAAAGATAAACCTAACTGAGTTGCCAGTCTAATCCTCTGCGCTTCACCGCCAGCCAAAGTGGCGGACGACCGGTCTAAGGTCAGATAACCCAGCCCAACATTAGACAAATAATTAAGATGACTAATAATTTCTTTGATTACTAGATCGGCGATCTTGTGTTCCCTCACGTTTAAGGATGCTTTGCTGTTTTTTTGTTTACCCAACCCGGCAAAGAATTCTATTACTTGATTAATAGTTTTACTAGTTACTTCAGCGATATTCAATCCACCCAGGGTAATAACTAATGATTCCAGCTTTAATCTTTTACCATGACAGGCTGGGCAGATTGACACTCTCATATACTGTTCAATTTCTTTACGGAGATAATCAGAAGTGGTTTCCTCATGCTTTTGCTCCAATATCTCAGCAACCCCTGGAAATTTAATTTTTTCGTTGCCAACCAAATACTCCCTTTCACTATTGCCATAAAGAATAATTTTCATTTTGTCTTTAGGAATCTGATTAATTGGTATATCTAACGAAAAATTGTCTGCCTTAGCTACTTCTTTAAGTAATTGCCAATAAGTGTTTTGGTTGGAAAAATTCCGAGCCCAGGGCTTAATTGCCCCCTGAGCTAAAGTTAATCTCTTGTTTGGAATGACTAATTCCGGATCGACTTCCAGTTTTGTGCCTAAACCCAAGCATTTCGGGCAAGCGCCGGCTGGTGAGTTAAAAGAAAAATTACGCGGTTCAAGATTGGGTAAATCCAACAAACATTTAGAACAGTGGTAATATTGAGAAAATCTTAATTCTGGTGCCGAGTTTGGCAAGACAATAATTTGACCATTGCCCAAGTCCAAAGCCAGCTCTACTAATCTGGTCAATTCTTCTCTAGCTTCGTTTTTGCCTAATAAAGCCTTGTCAAATTTGCCGACCACTACCTCAAATATCTGGCTGTTTTTGGAATCGAGCTTTAAGTCGTCTTTAGCCAGGTCAAAAAATTTGCCGTCAATTCTGGCTGAACTGAAATTAGCTTTTTTAATCTCCGCTATTGTTTTTCTCGATTCGCTTTCCTTATTAAAAAATATGGGGGCTAAAATTTTAAGCCGCCCATCTTTCTGCTTTAGTATCTGGTCGATTATTTCTCTGGTAGTTTTTTTGTTTATTTCTTGGCCGCACTTTAAACAATGCACCCGGCCGACGCGGGAAAAAAGCAAACGCAAATAGTCATAAATTTCAGTGATAGTACCAACAGTTGAGCGCGGATTGGCTGAAGCTGAGCGCTGGTCAATCGAAATAGCTGGTGATAACCCTTCAATCGAATCAACATCTGGCTTATCCATTATGCCCAAAAATTGCCGTGCATAAGTTGAGAGTGACTCGACATAACGACGTTGACCTTCAGCATAAATTGTATCAAAAGCTAACGACGATTTGCCTGAACCTGAAATACCCGTTAAAACTACCAGTTTATTTTTAGGAATATCAACATTAACATTCTTGAGGTTATTAACCCGAGCGCCGCGGATTTTAATGGATTTACTAATCATAAAACAGGTGCGTTACTAAAACTAAATATATAGTTTACACCTGTTTTCTAGATATGTCAAATCTAGTACTATTTAATTTTAATCCTATGTTCGCTTTGGCCGCTTTTAATTATGTCTGGGGCGAGGGCTGGTGGAGTAGAGCCGTAAACAGCCTCGTATGCTCCATTTCTATAACTAACCACATTCTCAACGTATTTCTGAGTTTCAGCCAAGCCACCGGGTTTAGTCTTACATTCATAAGCATAACAGCCAGGACAATCAACACTTCTAGCTAAAGCTGGCAAACCACCAGCAGTTGGCTGGGTGCCAAAGCCACTGTTATAACCAGCGGCAATATGGTAAAGATTTCCCTGATGGACAGAATGATTTTGATTAATATACTTGTTAGCCAATTGAATGCTTAAATCTGGATTAGATTTCAATTCATCACAAGTTACGTTCCGGCCAGCCAATCTTGAGGCAGTGGCTGGTAATAGCTGCATTAGGCCGCAGGCACCAGCTGGACTTTGGGCATTCGGATTGCAGCCGGATTCAGCTGCGGCAATTGCCATTAAATTAATATTATTCATAAAGTTATAATTAGAACAATCAGCTGGCAAAGTTTGGCTACTAACATTAAAAAAATAAGCATTTTCATGCTTACAATCCGCATAAACACCTAATTTTTCTCTTTCCTTCCACGCTTCCCTCTCTGTTGTGCTTACAAGCTCAAGACCTTGCAAGCCAACCAGTCTCGGATTAATCGTATATAAAATCACAAAAGAAAATAAAGCGAGAGCTAAGCCCATGATGGCTGAAGTAATAAATTCTTTGGCTTTACCTACTCGGTCTGGACTGCCGGCAGAAGTCAGCCACAAAAAACCGCCAACCATGATCATTACCATAGCCAGAATGGCGGCAATGCCAACGCTATACTGATAAAGGGCAGAAATGTAATCGCTAATCCAGGGGATACAAAAAGATTTCTCCCCACAAGGTTGGACCGGCGAAAAAGTGACAGCATTATCGCCAAATTTAACTACCAAATTAGGCGGTTTCATTTCATCGGCTGCCAAAACGAAAGTAGGAATGAGTAAAAAAACAAGGAAAATAAATCTAATAATTCTGGACATTTGATAGCCTATATATTGATTTAATACTATTTATCCCTCTATCAGAACAAGTTGGGGTGACACAAAGACCATCCCAATTTGTCTGCTGATAAACATAATTGGAGCCGCCCGTGCTAGGAACTATCAACCAGCTCCAGCTGCTGCCAGGACAATGAAGTTCTACTGCATTAACGACTCCCATACTATCATATCCGACTGAACGCGGCCAGCTCACCCTAGTTGAACCACTAGGACAACTAGGATGATCGCTAAGAACCGGAAATCCTTCTTGCTCACGGCAAAGACAACAATATTTAGAAGTGTCAATAGATTCAGAATTATTCTCATCACGATATCTATTATTTTGTCGGCAATGTTCATCACAGGCATGTTCATTGGGAGTTATAATACCTAGTCTGGCTTGACAAACATTCTCGCTCATTTTACATAAAGCGCCTAATTCATCTTTTAGATAACCAGCTCCTAAAGTTTTTTCGCAACTTGAATTTTCACTAATATATCTCCAGGTACCAACATTACCCTCCTGATAACAACAGGTTAAAATTTGCTCAAACGGCACTACTACGGTGACACCACCTAAGTTCACCAGCCTCGGATTAATCGTATACAAAATTACAAAAGAAAATAAAGCGAGAGCTAAGCCCATGATAGCTGAAGTGATGAATTCTTTGGCTTTGCCGACGCGGTCTGGACTGCCAGCGGAAGTCAGCCACAAAAAACCGCCGACCATGATCATTACCATGGCTAGAATGGCGGCAATGCCAACGCTGTATTGGTAAAGAGCAGAGACATATTGGCCAATCCAGGGAATAGAAAGACACTCCATACCTTTTGCCTGAAGATCTGGCGGACAATAAGCTGTCTTACCTTCAATATTTGCCCACTCGCCTTCCTGTCCGCCCCAATTACCAAATTCAATTATCAAAGACGGTTTTTGTACCTGAGCCGCTACATTGTAGATTGGCAAAACTAAAAAAACAAAAACTAGCACTAGTAGTAATGGTAAAATTTTTGAGCGATTCAACATCTTATTATTTATTTAATTCGGCCACAATTGCCTTTTGAAAAACTTCATAGGGTGCTGCGCCTCGAACTTTGATATTATTGATAAAAAAAGTCGGGGTAGCCTCCACACCAAGTTCCAAACCTTTTCGTAAATCCTTTTCCACTTCACTCAAATATTTATCAGATCCTAAACAAGTACCAAACTGAATACTGTTAAGACCGATCTGAACCGCATACCTTTTTAGATCAGCTTCGGTAATATTAGCCTGATTTTCAAAAATTTTATCATGCATCTCCCAAAACTTTCCTTGCTCATGAGCGCACTGGCCAGCCAAAGCCGCAATTAAGGCCTCGGGGTGAGTTTCGAAAGCGGGAAAATCCTTGTAAACAAACCTAACCTGATCGCCGTAGCTTCTTAAAACTTGTTTTATCACCGGGTAACTGGCAGCGCAAAAAGGACATTGAAAGTCAGAGAATTCAACAATTACAACTTTAGCGTCTGGTAGACCGAGAAACGGATCATTTGGATCTTCTAAAACTAACGAATCTCTGAATTGATCTTCAGGAAAACCGCTACCAAAAAGCTGCTGGGGCGTGATTTGACCGGTCCGCAACAAATAAGTAACCCTGATAACATAAATAGACAAGGCAATAAAAATCACCAAAAGGATTGCCAAAAATATGATAATTATTCGGCCCCACCATCTCTTATACCATCTTTTGGGATTTCTGGTCTTCCTTTCAAATATAACATCGCTTTGCTGCAAACTAGGTTTATTAGACTGATTTTCGTTACTATACATAATTCTGATTATATTATACCATATTATTAGCCACTGAAAAATAATATGAATAATAAGAACTACTCTGATTTGGAAGAAGATTTAGAAAAAAAGCTAACGGCCAGGGCTAAGAGAAAAAGTAGCAAAATGAAAGTAAGCGGTAAAGGCGTGTTTGTTTTAAAAAAAATAATTACTAAAAAGCGGGGTTGACCCCTCACCTATTTTACTCAAAAGTCTTTTATTAAATTCATAATTTTCCCTTGCAAAACAATCTTTTAAATATGAGGGGATTAATCAGTAAAATAGGTGAGGGGTTGACTATCAAAATACTTTCTGCTAGACTAGAACCATCAATATGATTCTAGACATCATCCAAATAGTTATATCAGTGCTACTAATTATCTTAATTCTATTACAAAACCAAGGCGCCGGACTAGGCGCTACTTTTGGCGGCGAAGGCAACATCTACCGCACCAAACGGGGTGCTGAAAAATTTCTTTTTTGGGGTACTATTATTCTCTCTATTATATTCTTAGCGACTGCTCTAATCAACGCTGTCTCATAACTATCTTAAAATAATGCGAGAACGTTGCATTGCAATGTTCTTTGTAATGAAAAAACGTATCAATTTTTCTCTCCCGAAATTAAAAAATAAAAATGAAAAAGAAAGTTTCCGCCAGCAAAATGATTTAGATAAAAAGTTGGTCTATTCTTTAAATCCTAAAAAAATTCCAAGCCTCAAACAGCTTAAACATCTACCTAAGGTTTTATCGTTTAAAGAAAAAAGACTGACTATCATTTTGATCTTCTTGATTGTTGCTTCCTTGATTTTTATTGCCGGCTGGTTTTATTCACAAAACTTTTTGCCAACTCCGACTGTCGGCGGCGAATATGTTGAAGGATTAATCGGCGCTCCACAATACATCAATCCCCTCCTCTCCCAAACCAATGACGTTGACTCGGATATTTCACGGCTGATTTTCTCTGGCCTGCTTCGCTACGATAAAAATCTAGAACTGGTAGCTGATTTGGCTGAAAAGTGGGAAATTAGTACTGATCAAAAAACTTATACCTTTGTCCTAAAACCAGACTTGACCTGGCACGATGGCCAAAGTTTAACAGCTGATGACATTGTTTTTACTGTCAAAAGTATCCAAGATCCTGATTTTAAAAGCCCGTTACTTGTCAGCTTAAGAGGAGTGGGGGTAGAAAAAATTGATGACAGGACAATTAAGTTCACTTTGGCCGACGAACCATATCCAGCCTTTTTAGAAGTTTTAACTTTTGGTATCCTGCCAGAGCATATCTGGGGCGATATTCCGGCAATTAACGCCAATCTGACTGAATATAACCTGAAGCCAATCGGCTCTGGACCGTGGCAATTTAAATCAATAGCTAAAGATAAACTGGGCAACATAAGATCTTACACAATTGTACATAACCCGAATTATTCCGGCCCAGCACCATACTTAGAAAAAATAACTTTTAAATTTTACCCTGATTTTGAAACCGGTGTTCAGGCTTTGAAAAATCATTCAGCTGAAGGAATAAGTTTTCTACCCAAAGAACTCAAAAAAAATATTGCTAGTCAAAAAAATCTCAAAAGCTACTCATTTTATCTACCTCAATATACGGCCATATTTTTTAACCAAAAAGAAAACGAGGTTTTAAAAGATAAAAAAGTCCGCGAAGCTCTGGCCTTAGCTATTGATAAGCCAAAAATCTTAAGCGAGGCGCTACAGCTTGAGGGGGAAATTATTGACGGTCCGATTCTACCTGGCTCGCTTGGCCATAATCCGGAATTGCAAAAAATTAATTTTGACCCAAATAAAGCTGACCTACTCTTAAGTGAAGCTGGTTGGAATCAAATTACGGCCGAAGAATATCAATCATTTCTAGAGGAACAAAAACAGAAAGAGGAAGAAGAACAAAAGGAAAACGAGGAAGCTACTAGTAAACAGCCAACTACTACTGAGGAAATCATAGATCAACCAGCAGAAACCCCTGACGAAACCTCTCAGTCATTTTATCGAAAAAAAGACGATACAATATTAGAAATAACTTTAACCACAGTTGATCAACCGGAAAACAGAAAAGCCACGGAATTAATCCAAGAATTCTGGCAAAATATTGGGGTCAAGGTTAACTTAGAAATTATTGAGAGCAGTAAAATCAGTCGCCAAATAATAAAACCCCGCGCTTACGAAGCCCTGCTTTTTGGCATAATCGTTGGCTCAGATCCTGATCCCTATCCCTTTTGGCACTCTTCCCAAGTTCAAGATCCTGGTTTAAATTTATCGTTACTGGCTAATCGTAAAGTTGATAAACTACTTGAAGACGCCCGCAAAGCAGCCAATGACGAGGAGCGCCAAGCCAAATACAAGGAATTTCAAGATACCTTAGTCGAGGAACTACCAGCCATATTTCTTCATAACCCCACTTACACTTACGTTGTCGACCAAAAAATTAAAGGTGTTGATATTGATCGAATTATTATCCCAGCTGATCGCTTTAATAATCTCAGCGATTGGTATATTAAAACCAAGAGAAAATTTAAAGGCAACCTCTAAAATAAATTCAAAAATTAAAAGGCAAAAGTCAAAATCATGGTATGCGCTTCGCGCATAAACTAATTAAAGTCGCCGAAGGCGACACCAAAATTTTGACTTTTGAATTTTGCTTTTTAACTTTTTCTTTGGGCGAGTGGCGGAACTGGTAGACGCGTCCCGCACCATTTGATAATTAAATCCACTTAATATTCAAAATATTCAAACGTGCCGAAGTGGTGAAATTGGTAGACACGTACGGTTCAGGGCCGTATGGGGCAACCCATGGGAGTTCGAGTCTCCCCTTCGGCAATTTATCAAACGCTATAATCTAAAATAATAAATCCATTAATGGTGCGGGATTCTCGCAAGAGAATGGAGGTTTCCCGACAACTAATTAATTTTTAAAAAATGTAGTCGGGATCCTCGATTTTTCACCCTGACAAGTCGGGGGAAAAATCGGGACAAATCTCTCCCACGGCATGACTATAGATTTAAAATTAAATTTTTATGAATCCACAAAAAACAAAAAGAACAAACATGAAAAGAACTACTAATAAACAAAAAAGGTTTACTAGACAAAAAAGTAGAGATAAATCCCGCACTTTTTTTCGAGGTTTAATACCTCGAGGAAAGGATTTATCTTATTCAGGAAAGGTGCGGGATAAATTCAGAACTCAAAGACAACCCAGCCAAGCCGATAAGCTCAAGATTTTTGCGTTAGGCGGCTTGGAAGAAGTCGGACGCAACATGACGGTTTTTGAGTACGGTTCGGATATCATCATAGTCGACATGGGCTTACAGTTCCCAGAAGAAGACATGCATGGGATCGATTACATTATTCCAAATATTAGCTACCTGAAAGGCAAAGAAAGAAATATCAGGGGAGTAATTCTCACCCACGGTCATCTTGATCATATCGGCGCTATCCCCCACCTGCTACCAAAATTAGGCAATCCGTTAATTATCGGCGCGCCGATGACTTTAGCTTTGGTTAAAAAACAAATTGAGAATCATCATCAAAAATTTGTGCCCCAAACTCTTGAAGTCAGATCTTTAAAAAAACCAACCCGTTTAGGAAAATTTAGAGTTAATTTTTTTCAAGTCGAGCATAGTGTAGTTGATTCGTTGGGGGTTGTAATTGAGACTTCGGTAGTCAATGTGATTCATCCTGGCGATTGGCGCTTTGATCTTGATCCGGTGGAAGGCAAAAAATCAGACTATACTCACCTCACTCACTGGAATACCAAAAATAAACCTTCAGTTTTGATGATGGAAAGTTTGGGGGCAACTGAACCAGGCCACCAAGGTTCTGAGAGAGAAGTCTACAACAAAATCAAGGAGATAATTGAAAAATCACCGGGTCGGGTAATTATAGCTACCTTTTCTTCAATGCTAGAGAGGGCCGGCCAAGTTATCAGTATCGCAGAAAAAAGCGGCAAAAAAGTAGCAGTTGATGGCTACAGTATGAAAGCTAATCTAGAAATCGGCAAACAATTTGGTTTTATCAAGGCAAAAAGTACCACTTTAATTGATGTTTCTAAAATTCACGATTATCCTGAGAATAAAATAGTGGTTCTTTGCACTGGCTCTCAGGGTGAGGGCAGAGCTGTCCTGCAACGCATTGCCAATAAGGAACACCGTCATATCAAAATCGAACCCAATGATACAATTATTTTTTCCTCCTCGGTTATCCCTGGCAATGAACGATCAATCCAAACCCTGAAAGATAGCCTTTACCGACAGGGAGCAAACGTCATCCATAAAGAAATTATGGACGTTCATGCTGGCGGTCACGGTAAAATGGAAGATATCAAGTTATTGCTGCAACAAACCAAACCAGCTTATTTAATCCCCATTTACGCTAACCGCTATCTGCTTCATGAAGCGGGCAAAGTCGCTAGTAGTATCGGTTTTGACCCTAAAAAAATCTTTATTGCTGACAATGGTCAGGTTATCGAATTTGATAAAAATGGCGGCCGGCTGACTGAACAAAGAGTACCGACTGAATATGTATTTGTGGATGGACTGGGAGTCGGCGATGTTTCCAATATTGTATTACGTGACCGACAAATGATGGCAGCTGACGGCATGATCGTTGTCATTGTGACAATCGATAAGAAAAAAGGTAAACTGGTCCAAAATCCAGACCTGATTTCTCGCGGCTTTGTTTACATGAAAGAAAATAAAAAATTGATTGAAGAAACTAGAACTAGGACTAAAAAAATGTTCAAGGGTAATATCAAGGGCGGCATCGACGAAAATTATTACAAAGATAAAATTAGAAATGAAATTGGCAAATTCCTCTACCAAAAAACTCAACGCCGACCAATGGTTTTACCAGTGATTATTCAATTCTAAAATAAAATATATGTTTTCTTTTAGGCGCAAAAAACCACTGTTTGATACAGCCCTTAAAATTTTACTAGTAACTAATTCTTTGATTTTGGTGGCTGGGGCAATGATTGGTCCAATCTATGCTTTGTTTGTTGAGGAAATCGGCGGCGACCTACTTGATGCTTCTTTAACTGGTGGGGTTTTTGCTTTGGCCGCTGGAATCACAACTTTAATTTCCGGCAAATTCAGTGATAAAATCAAAGAAAACGAACTGATAGTTGTTTTAGGTTATGGTATTATGGGCTTTAGTTTTTTACTTTATATTTTTTGTAATTCCATTTGGTTCTTATTTTTAATTCAAGTCATCACTGGCTTAGGTGAAGCAATCTACTCACCGGCTTTTGATGCAGTTTATTCAAAACATATTGAAAAGAAAAAAGCTGGTAAACAGTGGGGGGCGTGGGAATCAATGAATTATTTTGCATTAACAGCTGGCGCAATCATCGGCGGTTTTATCGCTACTGCTTTAGGATTTGATGTATTGTTTGGAATTATGGCTGTGCTTTCCTTTGGTAGTGCTCTATATATATTGAGATTACCGCGTCAAGTTTTGTAAAATTAATAAATAAGAGGCTCGGGGTTGACAATTATTTTTAATCTGCTAAAATAATTTTATTGAACTTAAACAATTACAAAACCAATGAAGCGTGTTCTCTAGGGTCATTCTGAACGAAGTGAAGAATCCCTAGGGAGTTGGGCACGCTGAGTCCGCCTACGCTAAAGCTTCGGCGGACAGGGTGATTGCTGCATAAGTGGCAATCCGGCAGCCTCCGTAATCAAAGGCTAAGGCGTGTTGGTAATCAAAGCGCCTGAAAGTGGTCTTTTTTTGTTAATTTTAGTAAAAAAAGGCCTGTGTCCGCCGACCTACGTCGGCCAAAGCCGACTTCGGTCGGCGTAGGCCGAAGTCCCGATTTATCGGGAAGAAGGCGGAAAAGAAGGTGGTACCGCGAGGTTTGGAAAAACCCCGTCCTTTAGGCACAATTTTTGTTGTGCTTAGAGGATGGGATTTTTTATTTTTCGCCGAAGCCCTAAAAGCTAAGTTTAGGGGCGAAGGCGAATATCCCAAAATTGTTCATTGAAAGGAGTCGGAGGTGAAAAAGAAAAGCAGAAGAAAAAAGCCAACTTGCTCGGTTTGTGGCAAGAGACTAGTAAGAGAATCTGCAGGGGGCTTCGGTCAATCAAGATTGACATGCCCTGATTTGATCTGTCGCGGTCGAAGACTACGAGAATAGGAGGAAGAAAATGGCATTCGGAAACACTGATCCCAAACCAGGGGCAGGAGGATTTTGTCCCTCATGTCTAAAACCCAAAGAGGGCACTACCAGAGGAAAGACAGGTGGAGTTGGCTTCGGCAATGAAGCCAGAGAAGGGACAATTCATATCTGCATCAATAAGGGCTGTCTTATAGGCCGAGAAAACTTAGCCAAACCTCACCACCTACCCTAACTTCAGTAGCCAGGAGAGAAGTTCAACTCTCTCCTGGCTACCCAAATTTTTTTGAGAATCTTACATGGTATAAATATTAAAAAAAGGAGAGGGGTTGGCTGCCTCTCCTTGTCACTCTGTCAAACAATGAACAACATATTATTCTATCACTACGTCTTTTGGGATCACAATTATCCCACCGAACTCATCCCGGATATCCAATTGGGGGTAGCGCCGGGCTTCGTTCGCCAGATCAAAGCCTAGCTTGACTCCGTCGCCGATTCGAACCCGCTTGTCAACAATTACCTTGTTGAGTTCAACTCCGGAACCAATCGTAACACCATCGAAGATCACCGACTGACAAATTCGACTCTCGCTTCCTACCCGAATACGGGTAGATAGAACCGATGAAATGATCTCACCCGCAACAATACTGCCGTCACTAACAATCGCATCTTGAATCCGGCAGCCGTTGATGAACTTCGGCGAAGGCAAATACCGCGGTCTGTGATAAATCGGCCAGGCGCGATTATAGAAATTGATTGCTGGCGAAGGACCGGTCAAGTCCATATTAGCTTCCCACAACGACTGGACTGTTCCGACATCCCGCCAATACCCCTCGTGCTCGAAGAGGTCGACTTTATAACCACGATCGATGGCATGCGGTATGACCTGCCGGCCAAAGTCATTGCCGTCACACTCATCGAGCAGTCGACCGAGTACCTGGGGATTGAAGACGTAAATTCCCAGGTTTGCTAAACACTGATCAGTGCCGGGTATGACCGACGGCTGTTCGGGTTTTTCAATAAAGTGAATCTTATCGCCTTCTTGCCAGAAAACTCCAAGTTGCCCAGCCGCCTTGGCCGCTGGAAATCGCTGAACGACAACCGTGATGTCAGAACTAACCCTTGCATGAAAATGAATCAAAGGATCATAATCCATGACGTATAGATGATCGCCAGCCAAAACCAAGATGTGGTCAAAGGAGCCGTAAAAAACATGTCCGCTTTGCCGAATGGCGTCAGCGGTACCGGCAAAGCGTTCTGCTTCCTTACCCGGCGGCATTGGCGGCACATGACAGCGGACCGGCTTGATGACATGAGGCAAATAGGCATCCTCAATATAACGCAGCAAAGCATTGGCATGAGTCTGAATCAAGATATCAACCGCATTAATATGGGTTGAATTCAAACAATTGCTGATTGCAAAATCAATCAGCCTCCTTTTCTCCAATGGTACACAGGGTTTCGGTCGCCGGGCAGTCAAGGTATACAGTCGCTTACCCTGACCGCCTCCAAGAATAATTGCTTTCGTTTTGTCCATGATTCCCTCCTTTTGGAAATATTTGATTGGCAAATGAACGAAAAAACGCCCAAAGATGGGCAAAACTTCATTATAAAGCATTTAAATAAACTTGTCAAGAATTTAATTAAATATTAAAATGATTATACTATGTCCAAAGAAATAATTTTGTCGGGAATTCAACCAACTGGGAAACTTCATATCGGCAACTACCTCGGCGCCCTGAAAAACTTCGTAGAATTACAAGATAAACACGAATGCTATTTTTTTATTGCTGACTACCATTCAATTACTGAAAACTATGACCCGAAAATCAAGCAGCAGCAAGTTGTTGAACTGGCCGCTGACTTTCTGGCAGCCGGACTGAATCCAAATAAATGCACTATTTTTGTCCAATCCCACCTCCCTGAACATACTGAATTAGCTTGGATATTTAATTGCATTACTCCGATTGCCTACTTGGAGCGCATGACACAATATAAAGATAAATCAGTGCGACAAAAAGAAAATATCAATGTCGGACTGTTTGATTATCCTGTTTTACAAGCGGCGGATATTTTAATGTACAGGGCTACTGCTGTACCGGTTGGCAAAGACCAAGATCAACACGTGGAATTAACCCGCCAGATCGCCAGGTTTTTCAATAATCGGTTTGGCCAGACTTTTACTGAACCAAAAACCTTACACACTGATTCCCCGAAAGTGATGAGTCTACTGGAACCAGATAAAAAAATGGCAAAAAGTTTAGGTGATAATCACTGTATTTACATTAATGATAACCCAGCTATCATTAAAGCTAAGCTAGCTAAAGCAGTAACCGACACGGGGGACGGCAAGGGAGAGGGCGCTAAAAATTTATTGGAGTTGGTAAAAATATTTGGTAAAAATAAAGTTTATCAAAAGTTTGTGGCTGACAGCAAAAATGGCAATCTAAAATATTCCGAGCTAAAACAAGAATTAGTTTCAAATATTGCTGACTACTTTGCTGAATTTAGAAAAAATAAAGCAAAAATTTCCGAAGATGAAGTAAATAAAATCTTAGGGAGTGGCGCTAAAAAAGCGGCAAAAGTGGCTGAGAAAACCATGATGGAGGTTAGAAAAAAGATAGGGATTAGATAAATGATTGAAACAATTTTAACTTTAATTGTTTTTTTGATTACTGGCGTTTGTCTTGTTGTTTCTTTATTAATTGGTAGCAGCGTTATCGCTTTATTTTTCACTAGGGTTCCTTTTGTCCCAACCCCCAAAAGAAACGTTGAAATAATAATCGATCAGTTAGATTTAAAACCGGGTCAAGTTTTTTACGATTTAGGCTGCGGCGACGGCCGGTTTTTACTAGAAGCTGAAAAACGTGGGGCTAAAGCGATTGGCTTTGAAATTTCACCTTGGGCCTACTTTCGTGGTAGAATTAATCTATTCCTGCACCGAAGTAAGGCTCAGATACTATACCAAAACTTTTATCACCATGATACATCTGGCGCCAATGCCATTTTTTGTTTTCTCATGGATAATGTCATGCTAAAAGTGGAAAAAAAGCTCAAAACAGAGCTGAAACCAGGCGCCAAAATTGCCTGTTACGGCTTCAAGCTTCCAACTTGGCCACCAACAAAAATCATTGATTTAAAACCAAAAGATAAGAGATCAAGTAATATCTATCTATACATAAAATAAGCTAACATATGCAAGATCCATTTAAAAATGCAATGCAACAATTGAATAATGCGGCTAAAATTCTGAAACTTAATCAGAAAGTTTTGACTGTCTTGAAAGGGCCAAAAAAGGTTCTGGAGGCTAAAATCCCAGTCAAAATGGATAATGGCTCAACCAAATTATTCCAAGCTTATCGCGTTCAATACAATAATACTCGTGGACCGTTTAAAGGTGGAATTAGATTTCATCCAAAGGTTAACTTATCAGAAATTAAAGCTCTTTCGTTCTGGATGACGATTAAAACGGCTGTTATCGGCATTCCGATGGGCGGGAGTAAAGGCGGAGTTATCGTCGACTCCCAAAAATTAAGCCCGGCTGAACTAGAAAGGTTGTCTCGGGCTTACATGAAAGCTTTTTATAAAAATCTCGGGCCAAAACTTGATGTCCCGGCCCCAGATGTCTATACTAATGCTCAGATTATGGACTGGATGGCGGATGAATACGCCAAATTGACTGGCCATAAACAACCAGCTGTAATTACCGGCAAATCAGTTGAAGCTGGCGGTTCCTTAGGCCGCGATACCGCGACGGCTGACGGTGGATTTTTTATTCTTGAGACTCTGGCTAAAAAACTAAAAATCCAGCCAAAGAAAACAAAAATGATTGTCCAGGGCTTTGGCAATGTCGGCGCAA